>OMLO01003768.1_pt1 | contig 12542 bp, 6 predicted proteins | sample 1674811 | NCBI WGS metagenome assembly OMLO01 (sample SAMN06265003, study PRJEB25207) | coral metagenome | isolation source: Coral host | place: Mexico:La Bocana,Puerto Morelos, Mexico | collected 2008-11-13
TGTAAAATTCTAAATTTAAAGTAGCTTTTAATTTAGCCTTAAAAACTGCCAAAGAAGGTTTGATATTATCAAGCTTAGAACTATAAAGTCATTCGTTTATAGCCAGCAGGTCTCCGGAAATTGAATGCATGCATGGTGAGTTCTGCACGGTGTCATAAACGAACATATTTGAGTGTGAGTCTGTAGTAAGTGCCACGTCATAAAAACAGCGCCATAGTTTTCCAACTTGGGTGTGTTTCCTATCGAACAGTGCTCTTAGAGTTGTCCCACAATCCTTTAAAGGATTACTGCCGTATCGGTTTTGACAGTATTCGTCTCTTTTAGCTTGAACTGTGGACACTGGAATCAAAAAGAATAGACCACTGGGTTCTTACATGCGGGTTTTTGCTCTAGCAGTAGTAATGGCGGAATTTACACTAGGGGAAAATTATTCGTTTGAGACGGGTAATCCCTACGCCTACACATAGGAGTGAGGCAGCGTGGCCTAGTGGTTAGGGCGCTGGATTTGTAAGCCGGAGGTCCCGGGCTCAAATCCTGCTCCCTGCCACTGAATGGATTTGTCTTCGGTGGTCCCGAATTCAACTCCTCCACGCCTTGTAAATAGCCAGCTGGTCAGCCTCCTGGCAGTTGGGATTCTTAACAAGTTTCTGTTCTATTTGCATTATTTGTTTCCATTGGCCCTGAAAAGCCCCGTTGAGGGAGTGGTCAAGTAATGTATGTATGTATAAGAGGGAGAAATTGGATTATTTTATTCCCTTACATAACGTCACGTCATGTTACTAGAATCTCAGACCCACCTGCAAGCGAGCATGATGAAGGATTAAGGATCTGTATATTTCCAAAAATGTTTTCCTTGAAGTTATACCAAGCGACTACATTTCCACTCCATAATCCACAGCCTTTTGACATCTCTTTTATTATAGTCCCAGCCGTTACGAAATTCCATACATTCACTCGGCTCAGCCTACCTTGAAACGCCTGGTCAGATTCAAAACTGCCTCCTTTAGAAAGAACCATGCAAAGACACACAAGTCAATACAAGAAAACTCATTTTAAATATACGTTATAAAACATTAAGAAAATAAAGGTCAGTGTATCTATTGTGCATTTCATTTCCTGTACCCTAAGAACCGGGTTTTCAGACATCGTGATAAAGAGCAAGCTCTTTCTTTTTGTTTCCTTCCTACTTCATTGAGTAGTCCTAGAGGCACAAAGAGCACATACATAAACTGAACTGAAGGAAAAGGTGTAAATGATCTTTTTCAAAACCGACATTGCACGAAAGAAAACTTAACTGCTTGTTGTTTAGCCTCCAAACATTTATTTACAATAATAAGCGGAAAATTGAAATTTAACTTTTTCTTAATAAGGATCTGGGAAACTTTGGTGAATCTTTGACTTCTGTGCGCGTACTTTTATCGAGAATGGCTCACAACGGCGCTTTAATGTGCTAGCAGAACGTCACTAAAGCTTTTATAATAGATACTTTGTTCAACTAGTAACTTGTTCGGTCCGTATTAAGAAATAACTGTTTTCGTTCCCTTTTGTAGCCAAGTCGCATTAAAAATAAGAAAAAGGAGGGGGGAGTAAGAACTTGACGAGCATTTCTCCAATACGGACCTCGCGCTCGGTTAATAACAGATAAATCTCATCAGCTACAGTACCCAATGAGTTTTGTCGCTGGCCAATGATAAACTTTCCATTTGCAGGGATTGTGTGACCGGTTTGGTAGTTAGTTGCACAAATCAGCGAGGTACCATCTACAAAGAGACACGACCTCCCATCGGTGTTTCCCCACGTCAAGCAGAGGTGATGCCAGCCATTGTCGTGCAAACCACTTGACAAAGTGTAATCTCTAAATGACGAAGTAAGGTAAATCATTAATTTCCTTAATTTCCTTTTTCGATTCATTACATTGATCCTGGTCGTCACCTCCCAAGGAACTACCCCTCAGACTGGCTCACATACCAAAAGGTTCGGGTGTTCGTCGTTTGGCTTAGAGGTGTAAATTAAAGATTTTGGTGAATCTTTTGGTCTCCTCATTGTTCAGGAACAATCCCAGCTATTGATAGCCGTCAATCTATCTTTAAGGGTGCACTCGAGAAAATACTAGAGAACGTTGTTATGTCCATTTTACCGCTATCTTCAAGGGTGAAATAAGGCTCGAGTCAAGCCGAGTTGGTCTCCTAAGAACTCTAATTCAAATGTTCAGAAGGGCATCTCGGGCGTGTTCGCACTGAAGTCCCTACAGGGAAACTACCACATTCAAGAGTCGAGCGTGCTTTTCTAATATGAATTAAACCCCTAAACTAGAATATTGTGTAAAAAAAAAGGTCGAGGTGCTCGCAAAAGTAGTGAAGTTTTAAAAATCCTAAAAAGACGAATCTCCTATACGCGTAGCCTTATTTGATCCTTTTAAAACGGATATTCCGCGTTTTTACCGATTTCATCGAATGTACCACAAAGGATACTTTGACAGCGAAAAATAGTAACGTGTCGTCCCGAGCACCGTAAGTGAGACCAGAATCCTTGATTTCCACCCGTAACCGAGGCGACGATCCTCTCTTGTCACATGGAATTTTTTTTCATCATCTCCGACCTTATCCATTTCTTCCCAGAGGGTCTTTTCCAGGGATACTAGAGTCACAAATTATCATATTTGATATCCTTTCCTCCGTCACCACTTAGACTTAATTTCATACTTAGGGTCTCTCTTTTGTTTAATCGCATTAGCTTTTATGCATTCAATGTCGTCAAATTAAGCACACAGATTTAATGCGCTCATCAAATTTTCTCTTTTGTTATTTATATCGCCCCTGCCACCCATCTTTTTTTTTACTGAGGAATTTATAATTTCGATGATATAAAAACAACAAGTACAGGCTTGAATAAACTAGTGAAAAAAAATCGCGGCCTACTTACTTCCAGTTAGTTGTATGGACGTTAAAGCGCAGTTTTAAACTGCCGGGGTAATACCCCAATGCAATGGATTGATAAGAGGAACTGGTAGCGTAGGTGAAAAAATAATGTCCTTCATGGTTATGTGACATCTTTATCCAGACGCAAGCAGTAAACATGGTAAGTGACGGTATGGCTGCATTATATTCGGCATAATTAGCAGATGACTTGGATGCAACGACAATATCAAAGTCACTCTCTTGGGCTGAAAAAAAAACACAGTAGATTGCGGCGTTCGTGACAATTTTCTTCAAAAAACGCTGAAGACTGGCTGACAAGGTGAAACAGAAAATGGTAAACCCATTGGACAAAAATCAATCAATCCAGTTCTTTCCCTCTCTCTGTCACGCAACGCCTCTCCCTCAAGAGAGAGACTCTTCTTCTCAAGAGCTAACATGACTTTGTGTGACAGAGAAAGGACCACAGCAGGGTGTAGGCAGGTCATATTACTAGGAAAATTAGCTCATAAAAAGATTCACAATCTAAGGAAACCTTTGACGTAAAAAGAAAAAGACCATTCTAAGGTTGTCTACTCAGCGCCCTGGTCTTTCAATGGCAGTGAGGCTGATTCAGACTGATTATGATTCAGACATCAATGCTTTTGTTACGTAAATCAAGTTTCCTAATACTAACTAGGTTAACACGACAAAAGCAGAGAGGTCTATATCATAGCAAGGTCGCCTTCAGCCTCGTTGCCATTTAAACGCCAGGTCACCGAGCAGACAACTGCAAAATGGTCTGTTGTTCTAGTGTCACCTGTAAGCTGCATGTTGGTGACGTCTTGTATCATCACGTTTCCATTGATCAATGCGGTGCGCATGTCTCTCCACGAAATAACGTCTCCGTTCTCTGCACCAGGACTGCTCGATAACGCCACAATTACTGAAGTATCTAGAACTGTGCTCCACATGTTTATTTTGGCAAACTTTCCACGATAGGTAAAGTCAGGATGGGGATCACCTCCGAGCTCTCTTTGATGCTGTCCAATACGCATAATTCCTCCACTAGGAATGGTAACATCGACTTTATATCCCAACGAGACGTACTTTAAGACACCATCTAAGAAAAGCAAAGTTCTGCCATCGAAATTGGTCCATGTGATACACATGTGATGCCACTGATCGTCAGTAATTGGTGATAGTTTATAGTTGAGTTGGTTGGAACTTAAAGGATAGAGAAAATTGTCAGAAGCAACAACATCTCAAATCGAAACTAAATTAAATACATGCAGCCGACGAGAAGCGCGGGAAAACCTGTGCTTACAAGTTACTATAGGTGTAAGTTCGACTTTTAATTGGATGGAAAGAGGCCTTCTCTGGGACCGTCACCTTAGGTCGCCATAATGTAAGGCAACTTTGGGCGACTTAAGCGACTTAAACAAAATTGGCAAAAATACATTGTGACTTTAGGCGATTTAAGGCGATTTTAGGCGACTTAATTTCACTTGAGTGATACAAATCTAACAGTCCCTCTATATATTTAATTATTTATCAAGAAAATCTGTTGAAATAAACCAATACTATACCAATCATTCGTTTACGTTTGTATTCACATAAGTAACCATAGTCTTAAATATCCTGATTTCAAAGCATTTCTTTTTGAAAAAATTACTGTTGAAAGATAGAATTATAACACCGAAAATTTATCATTATAATAATAAGAATATAATAACAATAAATACCAGCAAGGGTGCATGAATATCAGTGAAGATATCACAAAAACAGCAAACATCAAACAAAACTATTCATTAAAAATAGATATTGACAGTGACAAAATTTGAAATTTAAGAAAATAAATATGATTTAGCTTGATAACTATTTATATATCTTTAATAATTCAAACAAAAAGGATATTAAAATTAATTAAGCCCTTTTTGTATGCATTTATTTTAATTTGCTGCCCAAATTATATGAATGGTTTATATGCCAAATTTTTAGCATCTCCACTGTTAATATTAGCTTGGGAGTTTAGCAAATGGGTTGCCTTTCCCTATGCTCAATCCTTTTCAGGGACCCAATTGATTTGCTGCTCCCCTGCCTCAGTTAGACAAAGCAATCCGATACCATAATGAGTACCGCACGATAAGATCCTTCGTAAGAACACTGACATCCTTTCAATTTCACCAACTACTTGTCTGGCTCCAGAAAACTTAAGCGGCCATGTGTAGTGAATCAAACCTTTTTTTTTTTACCACGGTTGATCAGACCACCAGGATATATGCCTTCTAGGTTTTCACTAGTTTCTATCTGGCACATCACAAATGTCACAACGTAACACCAGAAATTGATACATCGTTTCCAGACAGACTTGTTTCCGCCATTTTGATTATATTAATAACCCTTGCGCCGTGTTTTGATCCCTTCCGACCTGTCCCACGAAAATTCGAGTTCTCCTGATTAGTGTTCCCAGTTGTATATTTATTTCAAATCACCCAATTCAATTTTCAAAGAGAATCTGTATGGCGATTTTTTTTCTTTTGTCTGTTGCAAACGCCTGTCGGAGTAATCATGCGTGGGCCATTTTTACTGAGAGTTGATTACAAAGAATTTTCTCCACCTTAACTTTCGACATTTACAGTAGTGCAGTCGCCGTAAATTAAAGTGTACAAGATGATGTGAATACCTGGCTTCATCAAATTTACGAAAAGAATTTATTGGTTAGGGAAATAAACATTTGCTACAAGTTGCTTCGTCCAGTTACGAAATATCACGTTTATAGTTGGTCGAATGCAAACAATTTATGCTGGAAAATTCTAATAGCCAAATTCTGGTATGTTAACAATAATAACATGGCTGACTAGGGCCCTTAAAGAAGAGTTTTCGATGGTTGCAATACATTGGTAATGCGCGTAAAAAATATATGACAAGCGTACCTATTGAGCTTACCTCTTCTGCACCTCTCCAGGCGAGGAGAGGCACTGTTAGAGTACAATGCAACCAACCATTGGGCCACTATCCCACTATCACTATTTTACTAAACATGACATTCAATAACCTTCTACAGGGGCAATTTAAGTGTGTGGAAGCCTTTTAACATTTTGTAACCCGCAATAGCAACTGAAGGCCACTTTAGGTGATTTCAGTATGGCGACTTTAGGCGACTTTAGGTCGTAGAGTAGGCCTGGAAAGGGTGGACGAGTTTTTTAGCTATTTTTGTAATGTAGAGGTACAAAAAAAAAAACATTTTTGGTAAGTCCTTCAACTTCTTCAGGCGATTCTACGTCCAGCGGCACCAAGAGTGATTTAGGTAGTTACGTGGTGTCTCAGGACATATGTTGGTTTAAGACCATATATGGTAAATGTTTACATAAAGAACGAATCAACGATCAAATCACTATATGCGCAGGGGGGGGGGGGGGGATCACCGGTAACACCACGTGTCTAGGGTGATTTAATTGAGAAAATTATGCCCATAAAACCTCATTTTTGTGCTCAACTTATTAGTTACTAGCTAGATTACTCAAATATTGGCGAAGTTGACTCCTTTCATGAAAAACGTACAGCCAAATTTGCGCTTATAAATTTCTTACAAAAAATTACCTAGAATTTGACCGTCAACCATGAGAGCGGCTTTTTTTAACTGACAACGGGGCCTCTTGCCGTCAACCGTCAAGGATACCGCTCAATTGAGACAGTTTTTAAATTCCTACTAGGCTCAGTAAATAGATGATTTACGCGAGAATTCAATAAACGCGACTAAAACAGCGATAAAAATTCAATTAGACTTGTAGTCACCAAACAGATTTTAACCTATAAAACATTTCTTAATTGTAATGCTCTCGGGATCCTGTATTTTATTAATTCTAGTAGATGGTAGAATACCTGGAATCCATGATGCGGATATTTATTCCCCCAATAGAACCCAAATAAACAGTTAGTGATTTAACTTCTTGTGTTGTGGCGTATGATATAATTCCACCGTCAAGGGCACCATCGTAACCTCGCTTCATCCAAAAGCAAATAGTAAACTCTTGCAGAGATGGTAGGGTGTTCGTTTCTACGTAGCTGGTACTTTGCCGCGCAGGAAAATTCAGGACAAATTCACTGTAAGGGACTACAATAAACGAGAACAACAGGTTTGGAAATCTTAATATGAAGTTGTGTTTGCAAGACACGAAAGTCTTCTTCAAAAAAGTAAGGCGTATAGAATTTTTTCACTTTTGGAGTGGAGTGGAGTCAGCGTAGAATGAAGTAAGGGAAAGGCATAGATCTCGCTTACCATGAGATATACAACTTTGTGGCGAAAGGATCCCAACGTTCCCATGAGCGCCATGTTTAAACGATCTCCAGTCTACGACATTCCCTACTTCATGACTGCATGACTTGGCCCTCTCCTTTATCATACTATTCGTCATTTTTGTGTTCCATATATTCAAAGATGCGACCTTTCCCTTGAAGGACTCGCCAACAGTAAAACCTCCGCCGAAAACTCCCTGGGACTGACCGACAACTAATTTTCCAGGACGAACGCTCAAAGTCTGAACCCAGGCGCTTCCGTGAGCCATAACGGCTCCATCAACGAGTACATCCCAGAGTCCTTGAATGTTTTCCCAACTCACGCAGATATAGTGCCACATGTTGTCCCCTAAAGGGGCGATAAAAATCAACCTGAAGAAAAGATAAAATTGGATTATTTTGAAATAAAAAAAAAAAACAGAAATAAATTGAATTGAATTTGAGCGAATTTACATGAGAAAGCTCATAATTTGCCATAGATTTTTCTAATATAGTTAGTATCCTGCGCGCGCTCTGCTTGGGCAAAAACCCATGTTTTATCAGAGTGTAAAACATGAAGAAAGCGTGTTTTGTTGTTTTTTGCTACATTATCTCTATATCATAAAGCAAATGAAGAAGCCTAAGCCGTGTTTTACACTGTGATAAAACACTCCGGACATTTGAAAACCCTCGAGAAATGTATAGTACACGCCCATAATACACGGCTTAGCCTTCCTTATTTGTTAACTATATATAATAGGGTCATCATATAATGGGCGCTCTGATTGGCTGGGACAACGTGTTTTGTCACAGAAGAGAGCACGGGTTGATAACCATAAGCTGGCTTCCAAAAATTTGCTTTGAATTTTGAAAAATTTGACCCAAATCAAACATCCCTGTGATTGAGACAAACGCAATTAATGCAAAACTGCTATTTGTCAGCAGTCAATATGGCCGCTCACGGAGACAATTTAATAACAGTGTAAAATACTATGCTAAAATAACACACTTTACTAGATTCCGACAAAGCACGTAGCGAAATAAAAAGATTCTTAACCTAGGACCTAGCGAACGCTTCAATAAAACGCAGAAATTATACTTAAGAAGTAAGACAACGACAGAAAACACCAATTTAGCTGTCTCTCTTTATGATGAGAAGCTCTATTTTTCAAGTAAAAATGTTCAAAACATACTTGCATGCTGTATAGTATAACGTTCGTTTGCGTAGTAACGATCTCCGAGGTTGTCTCCGGTCATCTCGGAGAGGTGAACCTCTACAATTTCGTATCATCGCTCACCCGACAAGTGATCACTTAAAAAGCTTGCTCTGATATTCTCTACTGTGCTTGGAGTAGAACGAGTATCGAAGCAGTCTAGTTTTTCCAACTTTGCCGCTAGTAACTAGCGGCAAAGTTGGCCCTGACCCAAAAGCACTTTTTTTTGTCTATACGAAAAATGAGCCTCACCTTTGGACTTCTACCAACGTCAGATGACATCTGTACATTTGCGGACCACACCTTAACCTCAAATCTCTTTTGTCATCAGGTGTCATATGAGAAAAGATGGTTGCCCAACCGACAAAAGCACTCTTTATCCAGAGACACAAAGTGAACTGTTGTAATATTTCGTTAACTTCACTCTCGATATAATCTGTGGTGCTTTCTTCGGAAAATAGAACCTCGTAGTCTTGGGCAGTACCTAAGTTAATTGATAAAAATGAACGGTTAGCATTGCAAAGGAAAACTAAATTGATAAAACCAAAACTGATCAAACCTTTCGTATTCCTTTCTTATTAATAACACTCTGATGCCGATTTAAGTGTATTTCTTTTTTCATAACGAAAAAAATTCAAATTATGACTGAGCGCCCATGCTGGTCATGCTTATACGCGGGCCGACTCGATACGCTTAGATATTTATGAGGATGGGAGTAGTTCCTCTAATGCACTGGCATTATCGGTTAGGCTCCACCCAAGATGAGTATCTATTTCCAGGCTTGTGGCATATACGTCTTCTCTGTGGCCGTGTTTGAGGATGTCTCGCTGTGGAGGAGACTAGTGGTATGTAAAAGGGAATGGTTTCACGAGTGGAGGTATACGAAAAGGGTAGGAAAACTGTGACCTAGTATGTCAAAATACCTTCCCCCATCTAAAAAAGATCCTGAGAAAAGTTAAGCGGGATTTTTTACTACTTACTGGTCCAGTTCTGGCATTTGTCACCCATTCTGTCAGCAATACAAACGCATTTGTACCCAGTTCCCTCCATGCAAGAATCTTCACACGTTCCGTCATTTATGCAAGGCGATGAAGCGCAAGCACTGGGCAACTAGAAATGATGAAGAAAATTTCAATAATTGAACAAGTTTTTAGTGGTCCTCCATCCCGAAATATAAAGTTACCCCCACACCCGAAAAAAGTAAAAAATTTTCCAAAACGTGAATATTCATCATCTTCACAGAATTTTCTTATAATGAATAAAAGCTTTTTTAAAATAATTACGGGTGGTTATTAATTAACTATTGTGGCATTTGATATTTAAAAAAAAATGAAGCCTTTCGATCCTAGAGCACCATAGCTGCCGGAGCTTATCCCCGGTTTCTGTAGTATGAAGCGGCTAGGAGTATTTGTACTCCCCCTGGAAAGGATGCTAGTCCATCGCAGGTCATTCCCCTGCAATTTGTTAGGTTTTCCCCGACTCATCCTAGTAGAGTGCTCAAACTGGACATGAAAGCAGAGCTTTGTATGCCAGCGAGCTATATCTAACTGCAGACAGTACTGTTTCGGCCTTCTGGGCCTCATCAGTGCAGTGCTGAAAGTCTAATTATAACGATAACGATAACAATGGGAATTATAATGATAACGATAACAATGTTTTATTGAGCCCATATAAGTGTATACACTGGAGTTTTGCTCATGGACTGGACGTAGCCATCCATTAGAATAGGTGGCAGTTCAATTACACTCACTCGGAACCCGTTATTTAATTTGTAAGCTTAATATAAAATACATGTACTTTAAGTAAGAAATTGCCTTATGTGTCGTTTTGTTGTCGTTCTGAGTACCTTTCATTTCTATTCCATGCACTTCCACCGGAATGAAAATTTCTTCACAGATGGTATGTACGATCAAGTAGCTTAAATATACTCTGAAATATTTGAGAGACGGACGGACAATAACGTCCAAGAGACTGCGAAGATCTACTTTTTGCGACAGAGATATACTGTACAATTGTATCAAACAGGAGCTGGACGCATGGTGGCTGGTGATGCAGAGTTTGTTTCTGCTTCTAGAAATGAGTGAAGGTTTAAACAAATTGAAATCAAAACTTGAAATAATCATGCAGATTTAGGGAATTCTTGATACTTGTCAACAAAAGTATGTTCTGTAATCAATGTAAAAATCTATAAGAAGAGACATATCTGCAGTCCTTTCGAAAAAATACTGCAATGCTTGTGGGATTAGCACAAACAATTTCCTCTAAGTACTATACACTTTTATTATCTCTAAACTTGATTGTAACAATCATTATTATTATTTTACTTGCATACTCCACAATATGTAGTAACCTTGTTATTGTATAGCACCAAGCTGGGGTCTTCTCCCTATTGACTAAAGGTGCACTTTTTGTTGTAAATAAAAACACCCCTTTAACTTCGGGTTCAGATTGAAAACAAAACTGTCTGAAATGATTTTTATAAAATTTTTTAAGAAATACTTTTCTTTCTAAAGATTTCCCATTTACCAGCAAGCTAAAATCAAATTAGTTATGTTTGATAAATCTTGAAGTAAGCAAGATTTTGCCAATATCCAGGTCCTACTTTATATGTTATGATATTTTATAATTTTCTCTGTGAACAACCTGTAATTTGATTTTTCTATTTTGAGCGGTCTTGGTTCGAGCCCTGGCTGGAAGCATTGTATTGTGACACTTCACTCTCACAGAGCGTCTCTTCACTCAGGTATATAAATAGATACTGGCGAATCTAATTTTGTGCAGCAGAAATAATCCTAGTCGCTTCATACTAAAGAAACCGGGATAAGCGCCTGCCTGATGGGCCACTTGGCTCGTATTCAGACTTAACTTCGACAGCTAGTGACGTACATTTAGTTTTCGTCAAAGACTCATTTTGCCACAGAGAAAAAAGTCAACTTGGAATTGGCCTATTCATCCATGAGCTGGAACAGGGAGCCTTTGATTACACTCTTGTTAAGGCAGCCAAGGATATTGTACTTTTTGTCTAGTAAGGATGCAAGCTGGGGAGCTAAATGAACTGGTAGGTTTGCTACTTAGCTCCCCTACGATTTAAGTTATCGGAATAGGTAGCAAATAATTAGCAATAAACAAAAGAAAAAAACAACTATGCATAAAGGACTCGCAAAACTCAGCTTAGTGGAAAATTAGTTCAGTTTTTGTTCTGAAAGCAGATAACGTACTTGATATTTTCCAAATATCAATTGCCATGAAAGAAACTGATTGTTTTCCTGCATTAGTTCGAACTTTGTACGATACTTTCTAGCTTGCTATTGTAAAACGACAGTTGACTGAATTATGAGCTGTTGCTAATCCTGTAACGTTGCTGACATTGTTGCCATTCCCACTTGCACTCAATTAACGCCCAGGAAGCCTAAAGGTTCAGGGCCAGTATCATTGTTGCATTCATTAAAATAATTTCCCAGAAATAAACAAGAATTACTTACGTTTCTTCCAGTTCCGTAATAGGAGTAGCCAGCTTTGCCCGTCAAATTAGCTGGCTTATATTCTTTACTTTCACTGTTCAGTTCACATTCATGGAGTGCTTTGTTTCCTTCTTGGTAGTTGTATGAAACACACCGCGGGCTAGTGAGGCATTCAAACGCACAGTCTATACGTGTGGGTACCTGGGACTTAGAGATCACATGACCAAGAAGAACAGAGCCTATCATATCAAAATAAAGTAAAACAGATAACGTAAACTTGTTGTAGGGCCTGAATATTGAAGACCTTTCTTTTTTCTCTTGGAGATTCTAAGATTTAAGATATTGAGCAAAATGACCAGAAATCAGTGGTGACGAAATTTTAAACTGGATTTTTTTTATATTGTTTTATAGATTTTACTATCTCAACTGCCACCCTTACGCGATCTGTTCTAGACTTCTTGCTAAACAGTAGATTTGAATACTGATCAATAACTGGCAAGCAAATCAATTATCTCTCATCTGTCAGCTTGCTTGTAGAAAATTAGCTTGAGAACCAGTTGGAGTCAGATACAAACTCTGGAACCTAATTTGTTTTTGTGAATGCGTTTTGACTAAACGAATATGTTGATTATCTCATGAGTGACAGCCGTATAACCAGCTACAAGGCCGATAGAATACGACTAGGTAATAACAAG
>OMLO01003769.1_pt1 | contig 12540 bp, 5 predicted proteins | sample 1674811 | NCBI WGS metagenome assembly OMLO01 (sample SAMN06265003, study PRJEB25207) | coral metagenome | isolation source: Coral host | place: Mexico:La Bocana,Puerto Morelos, Mexico | collected 2008-11-13
TTGCTTGTTACGTCAACAAAAACAGAAAAAAGCAAATTTTGACTTCAAATTTACCCGCTCTAGAGTGAAATTAGAACTTAGCTCATCGTTGGATTAGACCATAGAGTCGGTTCGACCACTTAAAAGACAGTTACATACTGAACAGTTCTTTCATGTGGCACTGTTCATTATGCCGTATAAGGTGGTTCTAACTTTTTAAGTTTGTTGATGAAACCCTAGTGTGTGACTTAAAACAAAAGCTATTTCGAGTTACCTCCTGTGGTTTTGCTCGTTTTCCAAGTTCATTGAACTCAGTGTATCGCATTGTCAAGTTTCCAGTTTTGCAAGGTTAAGGGTTAAATCTATCACTAAAGCACCTGCAGTCGATCTTGTCTACACCGTAGATTGCATTCCTAATACAACGTACGATAAACCTCTTGCAAATTCTGCACTGCGTACAAGGTCCTCAAGGAGTTAAAAACTTAATCGTTTTCTTTTTCCACTCTTGGAATGTACAGTTTTGTCACTTACGATCATGATTAATAACTCTTTATATATTCATGCGTCGTTTAATCTGTCCACTAATTTCCGGCTATTAGCGAGAACGCTAGAGGCGAATCCATAACAAACTTCTCAAACAACCAATTATATTAGCCGAGTTTTCCTTCCCGTCACGCGATATTTCAAACGAAAATAACTGACCACGTCTTGAAATACTCGCGCACTTGATATTGCCTTTGACAGCGTGCAATGACAATTCCATGCTTCGTTAACAGCACATACCTCTAGGATAAAATCTATTTCATTGAAGACTACCAAATGCGTAGCACGCATCAGAAATTTTTACGGCTAAATTTGATAATTCTGTTTTGCAATTCACCGCAAAGCTCTCCGCCTTCTACAATTATCCACTTCTAAGTGCTAAAGAGTATTGTGTCGCTTTCATTAGCATTTTGCATTTGTAAGGCGTTCAGAGTTGTTTTGAAACTGTCAGCGAATAAACGAACTCAGTCAAAGGGCTCGGCCTTAATATGAACTTCTATCATGGTTGGGTTTAATTCCTTTTCAGTCAAACATTTTTATTTTAGAAAACCGTTATTGGTCGGTTTTGGCGCTGGAAGTAAAATTAGCTGATCACGATCGTTGTAGTTATAACGTGATTGTCTTGACATATGGCTTAACACTGCGGATGGTAGCTTTTTAAGTCGCTATTACGTAATGTTGTAACATTTGAAGTATTAACCAGGAACAAATTATTGGCGTCGTGATCATAGAATCTCGGAAGCTCATTTTTTTCCGCTCCAGGAATAGAAAGTTACATTACCTTGCAGAATTACTATTTTTTCATTATTATTATTGAGACCTACTCAAACGTGAAATTTGCAGCGTCACTTCTACATGGATGATGAAATCAAGTAAAAATCAAAAGCTTTATTTTAATGACAAAGAATTAAATATAGCTTGTTATATTCAACATGTGTGCAGTTGCGAAATTGTGTCCGTGCGATGTGACATTTGAATTTAAGTCAACAGGGTAAAGTGGGAGGGGAAGGGGGCGGGGAGGGGGAAGGGAACGGAATAAATTTCTCCCGTGATAGCCGGGAGATATCAGTTTACACCGAGTGTACTTTGAAGTTGCGCTCTTGGGGGTGCTTTCCGTGACGTTTAAAAATTACGGTTGGAAGTCAAATGGAAAGGTCCCACTCGCTTCGCTATTCTGGACCAGCTCTGGGGGTGGTCCATATCGGTCGGACCGGATCTGACCGGTTGACAAACCGTTTCGCTGCCGTACTTCTTCTCAGCAGCCGTTCACTTATGAGGGGGATTTGGGAAAAGAATAGAAAATGGTAATGGATATTCCTCTTGGTTGGCCAAGTTTGATCGGAAAAACCATTCAGTTTCTTTGGTTAGTTTCGTCTGGTCTCTGACCGGTCGGTGTGCGTCAATCGTGTTTTAATCTAATTCGTGTCATAAGCTCTTTGTAATGTAGATGCGAAAAAGCAATCGAGCATAGATGACTTTGTGTCGTTATTAAAGCGTTTACGAGTCCGATTTTCCATTACAGGGATCGCTCTCTGCAAGAATATTCGAACAGATCCGCATTCCGGAGACGCAGATGAAGTCATGGAAAAATGACCAATGTGAAGTGTGCGCCACAGACCTGAATCAGCTCAAACGAGAGGCCGTTGCCATGGTGAACACTTTGGAAGAGTCCCAGTTTCTCGCTTACTACAACATTCCCGGATACATGGTCGGACCGAACGCTGACCAGCTCATACGTCGAGCAGACAAGCAGCGCCTACAACCCGGCGTCGCCATGGAGACAGGTGATCGCGGCATGATGTATGTGAAGCCGGAAGAAGCAGCTATTGGTTCATCGTTTCTGTCAAGGTAAGCTTCGACTCTTGCGTTTGTAAGTTCGCACGTTTATTTGTTTGTCCGGAGAAATTTGCTGGGCCCGCGAAGCACGCTGGCCCTCACTTTTAAATGCACGAATTTAAATTACACACTTGGTCATCTGCAGTATATCTCGATTTGAATTTAAGTTTAAAATTCTGCTTAAAAATATTTTGATTTTGATGCTGTAAAGAGCACGTCTTTAGGTAGTGCTGGGTATCTGCGCACGCAGAGAATTCGTAAGTTTATAACATAGTCATAACTCTTGTTTAACTAACATGTTTTTAAATGTAGGGTCAGGGTCCAGTTTGTTTAACTTCTCTTGTTAATTAATCCAATGGGTACTTTTCTTAGAATTCCTAGTGCCCCTTTGCTAATTAAGGTTGTAATGACAACCTCGCCGGTCGAAGGGTGACCCCTTTTTATTGTGTTCTTTATTTTAAAGCGGAATTACCTTAAATGCACCAGTTCGATTTCCACCTCAATCGCTGTTATCAATTACTTTTTAATCCATATCTCCGCTTCAAGGTTCAACTCCTAGTACCCTCTCTGAGTCTCTCGCTCTCAGCTAACCTATAGTATTGAGGTGCTTCCCCCCTAGAAGACAAAATTTCAAGATCCTAGTGGATTGAGAAAAGTTCTATCTTTCTATAAGTAACTGAAATTGCTGGAAATTTTGAAAGGTCGACTCCATCAAAAGCTTATTGTTCACCGAACAAACCAACGAGACATATCTTTTGTCATTCTGTAATCCTGCCAATAAAAGTTTTAAAAGCTTTATGTTGATGAAATATCTGTCAAGTTCCGGTTTTCTGAAGTGAATTGGAAGAAGTGTTTATGCAACAAGTCAAAGAATTTTGTATGAACTTTGATTTATAAAAAAGGGTCTTAGTTATAATGACTGATTATGAAAGGATTCAATAACCTGATTTCCTTGTATTTTAAAGAAACCACTTTAAAATCATGCATGATATCATTTCTAACCCTAAACCCTTGCACGAGTCGGTGAAATCGTTGCTCGGAACTGTTGCCCTCGTCCTAAGAATTGCATTTGAAATTTATTGCAATGTAACACAACGATGCAAAAACAAGGTTTTTCCTAAGGTTTCTGATTTATTTCACGTTTTCTCAAATGCCCCATTTAATGAATATAGAAAGGATTAACGACAAAAACTTTATTGTCTAAGACTTGAAATAATATTGTCAAGAAGGTTGGTCAGGAAATCAACACACTCTTAACCACATCAAAACAATAGAAAATAGATTAGCTCGCATATTTTGCTGATGTCCTGGCTAGTAAAAAGACCCTTTTGTATTAATAAGCTGACTTCCGGAGAAAATGCATCCTCTCTGCCCAAGAAAGCTAGTCTTTCGTCGCGTGTGGTAATCGAAACGGAAAAGAGAACTTCACAAGGTCGCTTGTCGTCTCGACGAAAGGTCTCCCCTGAAATTTAACCCTGCAATTACATGTTTCCTCTCTTCCACGTTGTATTTCTGGATATGAGTTCCTCTTTCAGTTGGAGTAGCACGCACAGTTGAAAAAGCACACACTTGAAAAAACTATCGGAATGCACTTGAACGGTCTTGAATCAATAGGGTTTTTTTGTTCCATATAACTTGTCGTTTGCCTTTCTTTTAAAATCAACGATAAAAGACATATGCCCGCCTACAAAACCCGCCTGTATTGTGTTTTAGTTCGAGGTTCTTTGCCTTGCTGAGTAAACAAGTTGTCAGGTTGTATTATTGCATCCGTCCCGTGACAGCTCACAGGACGTAGAAAAAGGAATTTCTGTCCATGCGCAATATTCTGTGTCATTCCTTCGCTTCGATGCTTCGACCTAAAATGGATGCTCTTGGCAAATACGAACAAACCTGTGCGCAAATTGTCCCAGGTTTACCATGTTTATCAACTTGCCAGATGATAACATCGAGCCAAGAATTGGTCAAAGCTAGAGTCAGGTAGATAACTTTCCGTATTTGCATGGGCTGAGTATTCATGTGCTTGCTTGTGACTTTTCAGTTTCACGATATAGTATCTACCCTACAAAATTCAAAGGGAAAGGCTTTGTGGTTCATGATCTCATTGATGCGAAACCACTTTTTAATCACTTGGCCTTGTCTAGCTCATTATAAGCACTTCATTTCGGATGTTACACTGAAGTTAGTCGATCGGAGTTTAAGGTATTTGCCAAGCAAAATCGTAAAATTGTCTTTGCAATGTCTGTTTTGCCGTTGTGTTACACTAGGCAGTGAATCAGCCCATTTTGATTTAACGTTTTATTAGTTCGCTGCAGTTCTTCGTTAAACCTACAATTCTTCTGACCTTCCGAGAATTTAAGGGTTAGCCCTTATATCTTAGCTTACAAGGAATAACAACAAAAAAATTCTAATCTACTTAATTTACTTAAGTGAAAGTTCATGCCAACTGAACGACAAAATGTCACAACTAAGGCTGATAATACACATGAAATGCCAACAAGATATGAAAAGAAGAAAGGAAATGAAAAGAGTACGTTATCCCCAGATTTACGGAGCTCGTTCGGGTTCAATTTCTCATTTACAATCGTCGCGGTGGATTCCAGATAAGAAAGCAAAGTGGCCGCTGATTAAGCCAAGAATTTGTGACAAGTTTAAAACCGCGTCGAATAAAACTTTACGATGAAAATCTTTGTATCGTAACATGTTCTTGCATTTATCAATATTTACATTCCATATGTCAAAGAGCCCTGTTTTTGTCTATAGTGATTGTTTTGCTTTAACTAATCAATGCTTTTTCCTGTAGAACCAAATTTGAATCCTTTGTCCTTCCATTGACGTCAAAATGTGTACGTTTTAACAAGCGTTTACGTTGTAAAAAGCGATTGTTTATTCGGGTTGATCTGACGGAGTATTAGTGCAGTGAAACAGGAAAATTACAATGACTATTTCAAAACGTCTTTTACAACTCCTCTGGGAAGTACTTGTGTTCAACAAGACATGATAAGTGATGGTCTTTATAAAGAAGGAGTGAAAAATTCATCTTTGCTGATAGGCTTAGACTCTCCAGTCCATAGGCCGGTTTTGAACGCCTTATGTCTTCATAACCTTTTTTAACAAAGGTTATTTCAGCCCGATTAGATCAGTTACTTTCCAAGTAGCGCTTGGTTTTCAAGTTTTAAAATTGATCCAACCGTCGTAAGGGATTAATTAAGCTTAAGTGAATAATAGAAAATTCCTTTAGAGTTATCTGATCCTTTTCAAAGCGATATCAGACTCTGTCAGAAAAGTTTTGTAAGAGTTATCTGGTTATTTCAGCCCGATTAGATCAGTTACTTTTCCAAGTAGCGCTTGGTTTTCAAGTTTTAAAATTGATCCAACCGTCGTAAGGGATTAATTAAGCTTAAGTGAATAATAGAAAATTCCTTTAGAGTTATCTGATCCTTTTCAAAGCGATATCAGACTCTGTCAGAAAAGTTTTGTAAGAGTTATCTGTCGACACCACAATAATTCATATATTGTTTTTGGCAGTTCGTCAATTTTGTGGGTATCCACGGGTTATTCCAAACCGATATTTCGAATTAGACCCATTTAACAAACGTTACAATGGATAGAAGGCAGTCCAAGAGCTTGCATTTTCCCGCTATTTTGAATGAATAAATAAATAAATAGGTCTGAGTTGCGCGCGCTATATTGAAGTTGCGTGCGCGCATTTCGATAAAATACGTACTTATTTCTTTGAAATATAATAATTTATATCATGCCAGATTTCTGGAACGTCTTACCATGTCACGTTTCATCTCATCACGTTGTTTCACACAACTAGTATCTTAACTCTGAAGGCTTTATTTATATCTATCCAGGGCTGCTCAAAAACTACTTTCCTCGAAAAAGAAGCACAAGAAAGCGCATAGTCACAAACAGGACCCGTCCATGTATCACCCCTCCCCTCTGGTGGAGTTGACACCGTCGAGGCATGCGCATAAGGAAGTTCAGCCTTACCCTTTCCCGACAAAGTTCAAGGAAATACTTCGGATATCGAGCCCAGCTGCGCCACCTGGCCTGTTAAAGATGAACACCAAGAGAACGGATGGGAAGGTATGAGCCCGCTGTAAATATCTTGATATTATAGTTGTAGTAACCTTGCGTGCTCATATAAACGTGTGTTTGCATGAAACAAAAGCGTTAAATAGATGCAAGGATTTTTTAACAAGACAAAGAATACTGTCACTCATAAGCCTTCATTAACTCGAGCTTTCAACCGCAGGTTAAAGTGATGCTAAGAATTTGTCCGTCATTCCCTGGAGAGACTGGATCCTTTATGAAAGTGGATCAGAAAAGAAAGCAAGTCACGCTGTATGATCCGAGTACCGTTGGTCACGTGTCACAGACGCACCGAAAGATGGGTGTTGCAGCACCTAAGATGTTTGCATTTGATACGATATTTGAGTCAGATTGCTCTCAGGTGAGTTGGAGAGAATGCACTGCTCAATAGCTTTCAAGCGAATGGTCACAAATTAGGATTTCATCCACTGATCTATAAGTTAGAACCACCTTGTACATCATAATAAACAGTACCACATGAGAGTACTGCTCAATAGCTTTCATTTGAATGGTCACACACTGGGCCGTTTACAACTAAGCGTGCTCTTGATGTATGAAAGTTAATCTGGACTGTTTTGCTTTGAAGGTTGAAGTTTGTTCAGGATCGCTGGTAGATGTTCTTCAGTCAGTCGTGAGTGGATCTGAGGGTTGTCTATTTTCATACGGCCATGCTGGTTTAGGTAGGTGAATATTTCATGCGGTCCGTACAAGAAAATCTACTATTATTTTCTTAATATATATTACTTTCTTTCTTCCAGGCAAAACAAACACTATGGTCGGCCGAGACGAAAAAGAGCAAACTCTGGGACTGATTCCCTGTGCGCTGTCGTGGCTGTTCAAACTAATCAGCGAACAGAAACAAAAGTAAGAGAAACACAGAAACCGCTCTGATTATTCAAGAAACAGTCAAATATTTTTATCAGATATTCAGAGGCTATACAAAAGGCCTACCGAGATCAGTTAAGTGCACAATTTGTAGAACAACTTTTTAACAACAGGAAGCCGTTAAATTGTTGAATGTATTTTCGTTTTTAGTGTTTTTTTCTATCATTACTAGGCCCTATTTTCTCGTCGCTCAGCAATCCTCAGTTAGTTCAACTTTAGATAGCTGTTATCATTTAAAGGAATCATCCTGACATTTGCTGTGTTGTTTTCCCGTTTCAGAACGGGTTCAAGGTTTTCCGTTCGAGTGTCGGCAGTGGAAATCGTCGGCCGTTCGGAAAAAGTTCGGGATTTACTCGCTGAGCAGGCTACAGGTAATAAAAAAATTTCCTTTCTATGAATATTAAACGTGATATAAGCAGCTTGACGATAGAGGCAATAACCCTCTCCTTTATTCTGATGTAATGCAGGCTCAGAAAATGGCACAGGAGACCCAAGCCCCAGTGTTTTCCTCCGCGAAGACCGCAATGGAGCTCAGGTAACTGTCATTTTTTTTTTTTTTCAATTCAAAGCTAAACTGTCCTGTGTCTGCAATCCAGTAAGCAACAAATGTCACGAAGAAAAGTCTCGACGTCATGCACGTCTGTGTGACTAAACAAAGGAACCATCGGTACACGAGACTAAGATTAACCATGACCTATTTTTAAAGACGCTTTCTTGTTGTATTTCAGGAGATCAACCCAACAGAGCTCCGAGTGGCATCTGCTGAAAAAGCAGCTTACTATCTGGACGCGGCCATCGCCTCAAGAACACGACCACTGAACAGCAAACCTGAGGGTGAGTTATAACAATTGTAGAAAGAGTGGTGGCCTCTTCAGTCTAAGTTCGGACCTGAGACCTGAGAAATAGATTTAGTATTTGATCTTTCCCGTGCGTTGTTGCTGTGTTGTGTTCTTGGGCGAGACACTTTCCTCTCGCAGCGCCATTCTCCACCCAGGGGTATTGGATGAGAGCCGTAACCTGTGATTGACTAGAATCTCATTCTGGGGGAGTAGAAATACTCTACCCGCTTCATGCTACAGATATATTGTCAGAATTGAGAGTCAGTGTAGACAACTTGAGTAGTAACAAATTGTAATAGTTGTTTATTATCCTTTAACAGGCGAAAACAACACCGACTGGGAAGAAAGTATGAATTCACACATGTTCTTCACTGTACATATTTATCAGTACCGAGTGGAGAAAAATTCAAAGAACGCTGGAGGAGGTAAGTTACAGCCTTGTTCTCCTTACTGAATGCCATATAAAGTCTTTAAAGGTAGTTATGAGAATATAGCGGTATATCAAGTCTATGCCTTCTGTCCGCGCAAATTCTGCTAAGTTCGATAGTATCTTCCCATCTTCGCATAAAACAGTCCTTTGTTATATAATCCTACTAATTCTCGGCCATGTTTCTTCGCTTCTCTCGACAGTCCACGGAGGGCGCTCCCGGCTGCATTTGATCGATCTCGCTAGCTGTGAAGGGTACACTGGTTCCAAGAATAACGGAGGGGCCAGCAGTATGTCATTGTCAGGACTTGGAAACGTCATCATTTCTCTCATAAATGGCGCCAAACATGTGCCTCACAGGTGCGTTCAACCAATCACCGTCGAGAAAGCTGTTTAATCTTGACTGAGGTCATGTTATCGATGGCAGCTTCATGTTAGATCTGCGTCAACTGTCCAGCACCTTATGCTTCTTAGTTTCAAGCATATTTTTGCACTGCTTTTCGAGTTTATAAACTTAGGTTCTTCTCTTACAGTCGGCCGAGCTACAGGACTATCTAATTTTCTGCTCTGTACTTTTAATTAAACAGAACAAGCAAGATAACGCGCATGCTCCAAGAGTCCATCGGAAATACGTCCTGTCGCACAACCATGATTGCGCATGTGTCACCCTCGCTTCCATTCTACGCCGAAACACTGGCGACGGTTCAACTAGCGACCAGACTTCACCGGTTGCGAAAGCGCAAGGGAAAGGTAGGTTTTGGAAGCCACATAGATATCAGCTTTGCTAATCGTAATGCAAATTAATACTAGATTGTATTTGTGTTTTTAATTTCGAGGGTTTTGACACTTTATTAATCTTATTAAAACGCGCCCACCGAAAACGAAAAATCAATCAAGTCTTTAACAAAGGTCATGTTTTCCAGATAAAAATATTTGTCGTTCTTTTAGCGCTTATTACGGTTGTGGTTTCTTTCTTGTCTGCCTTTTTTATGTTGCAAACAATGAGATAGGTTATCAGGTCTTACACTATAGAAAAATTTTCATACCATTTTCATTATCTCCTCCATGCTTGATAAGCTCTTTTCATTATGAAATACCTCCCTTCGGCTAAGGTGATTGGTTTACGGCAGGTCTGCCAACAAACACTGCGAACCACATATCTGCAAGAGATTATAGTCTCCTAAATCACTGTCATTTAGCTACTAAACTTTGGCGAAACGCTCGTGTCTCCTTGCAAAGTTTGGTGAGTAAACTTTCGCGCTGTTAACTAAATTATCGAAGACTTCTTTGGGAAGCAAAGAGCTTGAAGGCAGAAATCTTAAAAAAAAACAACGAAACCAATAGCTTAAGTGTCTGACATCAATATTGTTCGTATTTTAGTTAATTTAACACATGTGTAAATATTCTAAGTTCAGTTAAAACATTTAAGATCTCGATCCTAATCGAAAACCTCTGTAAATGCAGGTATTCAAGAAACATATGGTTGCCAGTTCGATAGTCGATTTATTCATCTTGACATGCATATAAAATTGAAAAAGTTGCTCCAATTTATAAGATGAAGTTAACATCAGTGTACATCATCAAAATGTGGTTTTGCGGCACAAACATCATTTCAGACCATTGTCTCTGCAGCTAGTTAAGTTGTTCTTAAGTTCCACACTATCATATTTCTTCTTTGACTTGTGAGCTCAAGCAGTGAACGATTCATAAGTTGTAGTTACGTCTGCGCTCCACATAAAGATTGCTATGTTCAAAAAAAGTTATGATTTATTGTATCAAAGTTTCACAAGTAAGGACATTTTACTTACAGGAACTAATTAGCTGTGGTATTCTCATATGAATTAAGTCAACTCAGCATGAAAAGAGAGAATTGTGAAACAATTTGCTCAAATCGCTTTAAGTTTAAAATCTGGGCGCGAAGCTGTGAACTCAGATACCTTCCAACTATTTCCAATTAAAGAAGCTGTGTTTTATTTAAAGAACTCATTCGCTTTTGTTTCTGTTTTTGTCAGAGTCCTCATTCTAATTTGTTAATCTAATCGCAGACATGGACTAGAGAAAACTATCTTGAAGTTTGTTTACAGGCTAACCATGCAATGATTACGAAAAGAAATTTATGTACATGTTGTTTAATTACACGAAGTCGTACCGTGCGGGCTAACAACAGAAACCAAATGAGAGCAAATCAGGTCTTGATTCTCAAGACTTATTAGGTTTCTGATAAGATACCAGTTAAATGTAGCTGCAATTATGATTTGAATAAGGTATTGTAGTTCGCTTCTTTTTCTTACGAGAGAGCAAGATGGCGGTCTAGTTCACGAAAAGAGCCGGATATAAACTTTTGATATTTCTACTTTCTCGACAACTTTCTTCCTTGCACAAAGAATTAAAACTCTATGACATGCCTAAAAATGTAATAAGGTTTGCAGAATCTCAAAATTTGCGTGCCAGAAAAGACGTCCCGTAGAGAAGCGTAAAGAAAACTTTTGATAAACAAGTATTCAAAAAGCTATTTAGCCAAGATTGAAGACAAATTCGGCTTGCTTAACTCCGAAATTGAAACGAATTCTTTTCTCAGTTAGCATTCAAACCGAACCTTAAATCTGTTCGCTTACTCTTATACACGACGTTGTTTTTCGTCAGTTTAATGTTTGCACCAAAGTTATTTTCTCGTCGTGTTACCCCCGGGGCGTTGGAACACTTAGTTCGCTGCATGAATTCTCTAACCCTGTTGTTTTTAAGTTTTTCAGAAATTTGTTATCGTGCTGTGAGTAAATCAGGGTTATACAACAACTTAGCTCTGTCGTTTGTTAGAAAATTTCTTTCTTAAAAGGCTGCTTCTTCTTAGAGACAAACGCCTGAGTAACATTTTGTTGGTATGCAGAATATGCTAGCAGATACAACTGGCTGTGATAAGATCAACCGCTTTTAATCTTAAACACTGCTTTGAGAAGAGCCGAAAACCGGTCTAATTTGCTGAGAATCAAAACCTTCACATTTGAGTCGATGTACGATCTTATTGCTCCCCTAAGACAAAGCGTTGAACAATTAAAAGTAATCAAGGTAGATATATAAGTTAGAAATACCAATTGTAGGCTTTAAGACGTCATTTTCACACTTACCCATAGTTTGCTGCAAAGAGCAGATTCTCTAACGTCTTTGTTTGAATTCAAAATTCTGGAACCTACACACACTTACACACATCATATTGATTGTTTCCCACTGTACCCAGTATACTTAACAATAATTGCTCACTTTTTGTACACAGATCGGCATTTTTTGTATCCTTTAAGCTCCTGCACAAAAGTGACGGCTTTTATTTTTTATGTTTTTCAGGGATCCAGCACGAGTTCGTCTGGTGGCGAAAGCTCCTGCGACGAGGCCCGAATCCGAAAGCCAAGACTTCGGACAGCCGAACCTAGACTTCGGACCACAGCATTAAACGAGAAGCTCCGCGAAGATTGTCCGATCGGTGAACCGGGTAGCTCCGACTACAACTCGAGCACGGGCGAGGAGTCGTGCGATACTGTGATCTATGTGGGTCCCGACGGTGCCATAAGTGACCGCGAACTCACTGACAACGAGGGCCCGCCAACGAGGCTCCCTATCAGAAAATCGAGCGTGTCCGACAGTACAAGGTCCCTGGTGCGGAAACTAGAATCGATTGAGAACGAAGAAGCGGAATATAATGAAGACGGCGAGGACTTGAAACGTGAAGTTGAGGGTAGTGAAAACAGTGGTAGTCTTCTGCAAGAGAAAGCGCAAGAGAAGATCCTTTCAGCTCGAGAAGAAGGAGAAGGGGAAGAATTCAGTGAATATTACACCGAGGAGTCGTGTTACGAAACCGAAATTGAAATCCTACCCGACAGCCAAAAAGCAAGTAGGAAAAGACTTCTTGATAACAAAGGAAACTGGTCGAGTATTGCAGAAATC
>OMLO01003770.1_pt1 | contig 12539 bp, 10 predicted proteins | sample 1674811 | NCBI WGS metagenome assembly OMLO01 (sample SAMN06265003, study PRJEB25207) | coral metagenome | isolation source: Coral host | place: Mexico:La Bocana,Puerto Morelos, Mexico | collected 2008-11-13
AAATGACTGTGTAAACAGAGCTGTGGCCTGCACATACTGTGGTGGGGAGGTTCGTCAAAGCAACATGAAGGTATGAATAAGTCAGTATACTTTATAAATTAAATTCAGTTAAAATTTATTTATAAAGCGCCATAATCCATTAATTGTCCATGGCACTTTACAGTACTAATTAAAAATAAGAGGATAGACTAAAATATTCACTACTATCTAAGTTCCTAATAACAATTACAAACGAATACGGCCCCTAATGATTACTGCCAAATATTTAACGATAGGTTGCTCCATAGTTTCGGTCCGACAACAGAGTATGCCCCTTAGCTTGGCCACAGGCTCATGAAGCAAGTAGTTGTTTGAAGATCACAATATGCGGCCTGAGTAATTGTAATCTTATATAAACGGAATTTGCCCTCCCCCCTCCCCTGAAAATGCCCCCTTTATTCATAAACCCACCAATGAAACAACTCTTTTCCGCGCATACTTCTTTCTGCTTTCTTGATAACTTCCCAGGCAAAGTGATGCAAATCGTCTGATAGGCAATCTAGCTAAACCTGTGTAGTTGTGGTAGGCCGTGTTTGAGTTTATGTCGATGTTTTGTGTTATAGAGAGCTGCACTCTATTTTGCTTTACTAATACTGTTCCCCACTCTAAAAAGAAAAAAAAAGACAGTTGAGGATGGTAACCTTGCTATGGATTAGCATCCATCCACGGGTAGTAGTAATACTCCCACGTCACTACACGACAAAAACAACCACATACAAATCTGAATGCCGCATAGAGCCAAGAGACCTACTAGCCAGATGGCTTACATTCAATCACGCCAGGAGCATATTCGTGACTTGTAAAGAATAAGCATGTTCTCGAAACTAAAATTGGGTTAGTCCATCTTTTTAAGAAATGGAAACTGATGATGAATCAAATAGAACACTTGCTATCGACTTGATTGAAGTCCTAAAAAGCTTAGACTAACCAAATTGTATAATACATCTAGGATCATTTGGAGGTCTGTCTCAAGTTTCCCATCAGCTGCATCCTAAACTGCGGCAAAGAAGATATACCGCGGGGCATGATGGAGAAACACGTGACCACTCATTGCCCAAAAGCAGAACATTTGTGTCCTTTCAGTTGTCACGGCTGTCAGTTTAAGGTGAGTTTTTGTTACCGCTAATTGTGGGGGATGGTTTTAATTTCCCTTTTCATCATTTAAACCATAACCCTAGGTGGGTATAGGGCCGGAGATTTTCCCTTTTCAAGGCCCTCTATATTGCCTCACTTCAGCAAATTTCTTTCCTTAACGATGGGATGACATTCCATCCATTTTCTTCATGATGTTTAATCTGTATCTTTAGATCATAAAACAAGGGATGATTCGAAGACTGGAGCCAGGTTACTAGGCTTAGTACAACGTAAACCGGTTGTCTGAAAAGGGATGCGACTGTCCATATTCTTTAAATATCAAAGACACTTAAATTATTAATTATAAATTTTGTTATTTTTTGCGTAAACCGCACCGCAGCAATATAAGGCTGAAACAAATCCTTATATTTTTTTATAATAATATATTTCTATAATTTATTCAGGGAACTGCAGAACACCTTGATCAGCATATCAAGTCCAGTATTGAGGCTCATCTGCATATGATGAACTTCTCCACTCATGAGCAAAACAAGAAGAACAAGGAGATGGAAGAGAAAGTCTCTCATCTTGAAAACGAGAAAAACATTTTGGAGCAACAACTTGAAAATCAAACCGAAGAACTGGCGGCTGCCAGACAGAACATACAAACGCAACACACAAAAATATCCATTGTAGAAAATTCTGTGCTTGAACAAAAGAAAGAAATTGAAAACCTTCTTCGCGGCTTGGAAACCTCGATGGGCCCAAGGGGTGCAAACGCTGAAGTAGTCTCTTCTCAGATGGAGGAAATTGTAAACACCATAAAAAGACATGAAGACAAAGTAAACAACTTGCAAAGTCAACTGGCCCAACTGAAGATATCCGCCGCGACACCAAATGCCCGTGATTTCAGAGTCAACTCTTCTTCGTCTCGTGAGTGCGAGGGTCGATTGGACAGAGCAGAACATCAACTGGCGTTACATGAAATTCAACTCTCCGAACAAGACATGCAGATTCAAATGCTTGAAGCTACTTCATACAATGGGACCTACATTTGGAAAATCGACCATTACAGTCGACGAGTTCAAGAGGCTATCTCTGGCAAGACGCTATCGATTTATAGCCCTCCATTCTACGTTGGACGGTTTGGATACAAAGTTTGTGCCCGTATGTATCCAAATGGGGACGGTATTGGCAAAGGGACACACATGTCAATGTTCTTTGTGATTATGAGAGGTGAATATGACGCCTTATTGCCCTGGCCCTTCATCCAAAAGGTACATTTTCGACTTATTGACCAAGACAGGATAAGAGACACTTGTGATGCATTTCGGCCTGAACCTCACAGCTCAAGTTTCAAAAGGCCTACCTCAGACATGAACATAGCATCGGGATGTCCTACATTTATTTCCCAAACTGAACTAAGGCAAGGCGGATTCATTCGAAATGATACCATGTTTGTCAAAATTACAGTCGATATGGCATCTCTTCAAGGAGAGATCTTTCGACTGTAGTGAAACACCAACCTTGTTCCCAGGACGTTTCCTATAGAAACTAGAAGGGAAAAGCCTTGGGAACAAGATGGGGAAGCCCGCCAAGCATAGGAAATGTTGTAACTTGATATTTTATTAACTTGATATTTTAATTTATGATAGAATATTAGATTACGCAGTTCGAGTATTATACTGTATTACACGACAATGTGCAACATCATAATACCGTACAGTACACTAAACACGCTACTCGACGTCTAAAAAATATCTCTAGTTTCTAAAAACACAAACGAATATACACACATAGTTTATAAAGGATGACGCCCAGAAGGCCAAAACAGTGCTATCTACATTACGAAATGTAGATATATAAACAAAATGAACCAAACTAGGATCTACCATTAATGGTACCCCACGCTGGCGTGGGATTAATCAGGATTGTGCATGCTCATAGCAGTCCTGTATGAAATCTTTTATCGAAAAGTGTAATATAAAGTAAACCAAAAAATACTTCTCTTTGAAGAACATGTAGATATTTTTTATCACAATGGATATTATTTATCGTCAAATAGTCTCTATATATTATTTATACACATTGGTATATTTTTATATTAAGTATATTTAAAATAAAGAGAATAAATGAACTTCACAGAGTCCAATTTTAAAAGTCAACGTAGATCACTCTTTGACATATTTGCAGGTTATATAGCAATGACTGGATTATTAAAAATCAGAAGGAAAAAGGGGGAATAGGGTTTTGGTCAGCAGAACTAGTTAAGCAGCACTTTTAAGTGCCATTTCAGGTTTAAAGTGAAAAAAATAAAAGCAGTATGTTTCAACACCTTGTATTCACTCCTATGTGAAAAAAGATACCAAGTTTCAACAGAGCCAGGGAGACAGGGGCCTTGGTATCATGGTTTGTTTGGGATGCCATATTGTAGAACCGTTTTGAAGCGAGCTCCTCCGTTGACTTTGTTTTAATTACAACGATGATACAGTTCTACAGGATGAAGCACAGTACAGCTATGCTAAATGACAAGAACAATAAATTTAACACAACAGAAGATAACAGACTTACGATAATAAGTACAATCCGTAAGTAGTCCGTCCATGCAAAACGAGGTCGAATGTCAAAACAACAAGGCTGACTCTCAACTAGTCAGCAGTCCTACAGAGCCATCAGCACCTAGATACGTGGTGTTACTGGTGACCCCCCCTGCGCATATAGTTTTTTGATCGTTGATTCGTTCTTTTATGTAAACATTTACCATATATGGTCTCAAACCAATATATGTCATCAGCATAAGGCCAGCGGTAGTCCGTTCACGTTTAGCAAGATAAATGTCCTGAGAAAATAAATCAAAGAATGTGTGAGTGAAATGAAGAAAAAAAGATTTTCTAACCGTTTAAAACTACCTTGAATAAAGGAATAAAATTTTTTGTGGGAAAAATAAAACCTTTTCAAGTTCTATTTTTCCCTTTTTCTCATGTGTTACTCCTGTAGTCAAATACGTCATCCATAGCCAAGAGACCGTTATAATTACTTATCTCATGCCCAGTCCTCTCTAATGCATGTAGCCCAGGTTGAACATGCCTTGCGCACTGTGCTGTTCTTCAGAAGCCCGCCTACAGTGGAATAACGCTTTTTCACAATCAACATCTTTTCCATACACACATATTTAATTGTAATCACTGCTGTGTTCCCTTTAGATAAAAGAAATAGAACAAAATATTTTTTTGGGAGAAAAACCAACTCTTTAATTTCAAGGCTAACTTGTTATTTTAAAACCAGCTCGTTACTTTCAAGACCAGACTATTTTTGAAATATTGAGTATGCATTGTTGACACTATGTTGTAGGTATCCACAAATTTGACGCACTTCGGCTATTTGTGGTATACACACTTTGATTTATTGTCACAAACCAAGAGATCGAAGAAATGCAAACGTTCACCATCCAGGCTCATGTTTACTTTGGAAAGCAAGCGTGAAAGCGGCGAAGCCGCAAGGAAAGTGACCTTCTTGGCGCCTCTAGAATCCTCCTGTCGGATTGCTTCTCCACGCACACGTGACTCAAAGGTGAATCTGTTCACGTAATTTCTCGTTTTCCAGATTTGAAATTTCAATGTAGTTAGTGGAGCAATATAATATTCAAGATCCATGCCTCGTTCCGTTACAAATTTCATTTCACCTAATTTAGCCAAGAGACAGTAGCCACGTTCTGATTAACCCCTTGAATGTTACTAATATTTAGCTAACAAACACGTAAACCAATTTAAAATAATTAGTTTCCACCGACTTTGTGATCAACCAATCGGGGGTCAAAGAAAAGGAATCGTACCAAGCATAGTTCTCAGCTTATAAACAATGTAATTATTTCGCGGATTTTTTTGGTACAAAAGGAAATTCCTATTTATGAACCTCCTACGAGGCTACAGTTAGGAGGGTCGCACAGTAATTTACGAACCGAAAACTTGCACCTTAACTTTTTCGACCTATGGCCAATCTCGAAAAGAGCGGAACAAATTAAACGTAAATAAACGAGGATCCCTAACTTAATTTATTTAAGCTTCATGGGTTGAACAAGTGAAAAGGCTAATCCTTATCCAAGTGTAAGTCAGCTAATAAATCTTGCGCAATTTCACTATTCCTCACACACTTCTCTTCGTTGTGTGATGGGTTTTGAAAGTACAACAAAGAAGGTCATTTCGACATAATCTACGGAAGTTAATTGACAGACATTAATGCAGAGAATTGAGGATTGTTTAAAAGCCATCTTTTTGTTTGTTGTTGCTCATCAAACTTATTGCGAAATGAACTGGCCTAGATTGATATGTATACAGTTTTCAGGAAATAGAATTTAAATCAAATAAGTGAAGTGAATTTGAATTCGAATAAGTAGTTTGAACACGAGATTTCCAGCGGTCTCTATTCCTTATAGAGTAAGCAGCGAAAAGAGAAAAACATTGAGTGATAACATTTTGGGGCGCATTAACTTCGTCAAATGACTTTTATTCCCCCTCTATTTTTTCGCCTTCGGTAATGTTCGGTAATCTTTGAGAGAATGGAGAATCCTCCAAAAAAATAAAAATAAATAAATAAACATACAAACAAACCCGCAAAACGACACTCTCGAAATCTTAATATTGCTAGCACTCGTGGCGCTCAAGATGATTGATTTTCGTGCTGTTCTATTTAATCGATTTGAAAGAAAAGAATAGAAATCCATTATTCTTCTGATCACAGTGTAAATTAATATATTTCTTATTGACTTTGTAAGAGAGTTCCCCTCTACATTAATTATATATAACAACACCGCCGTGACAATTTCCTTCCTCTAACGACAAACACACTGCCTCGGCGGAAATAAATAAAGCGGCGAAAAGCTAATAATATTTAAAACAGTCTATTTCATCACGCTGTTTACTGCCCCTGTTTGGCAGCTGTCGCTAACTCCACCAATGTCTTGAACCAGTATATTTTTTTAGTAGAATTTGTAGCCAAGGTTTAACGTATGAACCTCTGCGAATATAATGAAGATTAACATGAACATAACGTCGAACTGTCTGGGTGCCAGTAGCCTGAAAGCAGCATCTATTGGAAGTACCGTTGCTTATAGCATCATTCTTGTTGTCTCGCTTGCTGGAAATTCAATCGTCGGAATAATTGTCTACAAGATGAAAACCATGAGGAAAACTATTAATTTTTTCATCGTAAACATGGCCATGTCAGATCTGCTCTTTTCGGTTTTTGCTTTTCCATGGGCACTAACAGAACTTAACGCTGGCTCCTGGCTGATAAGTGGTACTCTTGGCCACACCTTATGTAAAATGATTTCCTTCGCAACAGTTGTCTCCATTGCTGTGTCTATCCAGAGCCTGGTTCTGATAGCAGTGGATCGATTTGGAGCAGTGGTATTTCCCCTTCGTTCACCATTAATCGGTTCAAAGTTGTGTCCTTTCTTGATTCTTGCTACTTGGATCTTCGGGATAAGTACCCAGTTCCCACATTACTTTGTCTATAAATTTGTTGAGTATCCAGAAAAGCTGGCGTGTGAGGTCCGTTGGAAGGAAGTTTTTGATGAGTCTTCATATTATATATTGCAAAATTACATTATAGTGCTGTCTATAATAGAACTATACATTCCTTTTGCGTTGATGACCATTCTTTACTCAATCATCTTGTACAAGCTCAGGATCCAGAGGGTCCCAGGCGTAAAATCGGTCAACAGTGAAAATCTACGGGCAAAAAGGCAAAGAAACGTGTTAAAGATGGCCATTGCTATTGTTTCAGTGTTTGCAATATGCTGGTTGCCTGTCAGTGTCTTAACTTTTCTATCGACCTTCGTGTGGCATAACACTACTTTGCCTTCTTGTGGCACCGTGCGCTATTGGTTAGTTGCCCAGATTGTTGCTCACGCAAACTGTGTCATGAACCCTTGTATCTGTTTTTTCTTCAGTAGGAACTATCGTCAAGGTCTTAGAAGTCTTCTTGACACGATGTTTTCTTTGAATAATTAAGATTAAGGCAAACATTACCATTCCCTGCGTGGGATCCATGAACAAAACAAAAAAACATTCAAAGCCGAATGAATGCAATGTTTGATTTTGTCAACCCACCATGTGATTTCAGGAGTGAACCTTGTATTCTTAAACAGTGTAAATAGTATGCTATAAAAGAAAATTGAGTTGAGTTGAATAGGAAAGTCAGGAGCCTGCCTCGAATTTTTCAAGACACGAAACGTGTTATTTTTGCAAAATCCACAAACAGAACGCAATCAAGTCGGTTTTTAGGCCCTCTGGGTAGAATACATTACCACTGCGAATAAAAGTTGAGACAATATTTGTGTTGCTCTAAGTTATTTTTATGTTAATTAAAACCGGATTTTCAGGCGCCCTTGAGAATTACTGTGGATTTAGAAGCACCTTGATGCAAGCTTGACAATAAATTCGTAATCTTCATTCAAATCTCGCCTGTATAATTTGGATGTAAATTGGATATCGGCAAACTGCAAAAGAAAAAAAAAAAGGTTCTTATAAGTAACTATAATAAAATGATCGATGGAATGTGCTATTGTTTAGCGTGTTTGATCGTGGTCAAACTACGTGCGGAGAAAGTCAGCTTAAAAAGGGGTAGAGCCGGTTTTAGTCCGCTAAATATTTTCCCACACTCCTTTTTCTTTCGAAGGAACGTTAACTCATATTTCAAGCATACACTGATATCTTCAGATCAAACGGCGCCGTGAATTACATGAAATCAAGTCTGACGCAGATACTCAGGAAGTCAATTAACGAAATTTCAAATTAAGTAGTCTCTCTCGACAAGCTACGGAGAGGCAAATTATTTCTAATGGATTTCTTTCGGCTACATATTAAACTATTATTATATAATTGACTTTGCAAAGAAAACACCCTAACAAACTGAGTGACACACGTTCATACTGTAAGATTCCTTCTTGCGTATATCGCTTCTTTAATTACGAGATCTTTATCGTTTTAAATAAAAAAGTTGAATATGTAAGCGCGAGGGGCCTTTTAACGGTTAGGCTTTCTTATTTGCACAACAAAGTAAGCCAACGTGAATAGTATGTCACGGAGGACTAGAACACCTGTTTATTCATGAATTCAACAGGCTGAGCTCTGAATATCCAGAACTGATTCAATGAGATGTGTGTCACATAAGTTCATGGAGTTATTGAATGAGATGCTTATCAAGTAGGTGTATGAGGGAGACTATTGAAGTATTATTTATGCATGCCGTATTGTTTTGAGTATTTTTTGTTGAAAATTACATGAGTTTTGTGGAGAGATGTTTGTGCTGTAATGGAGTTAATGAGCCGCCCAACCATCCGGGTAGTGTCGCGCTTATATAGAAGAAGAACATAGGCTTGACTGAGAACCAATCAGGGAACACGGTCAAACTAGTCAAACCGGTTTTGAATCCGTTAGGATTTGATTATTCAAAATCGTAGACTAATCTTGTTTGGTAACTGGTCAAACTGGTTTTTTGGAAAATTTCCTCTAAGGATGAAAACGAAGAGATCATCAAAGCCATTGTACAACTTAACCAGTTTTGCCAAACCTGTTGGTACTGCTTAGACCTGATTGCTGATGGTATTGATGAGGTGGACCAATAACGATGTTGTTTGATATGATCATTGACAAGATTGATCTTAGTAAGGTTCTGCGATTGCACTCTTACGTTAGTTTCATGATGAGTTACTCTGCCTGAAAGACTTTGAAGTAATCAGACCTGCTTCGGGTACACCTTATATTCGATGTGTGGACTGAAAGTTGTGTCCCTTCTTCTGCCGCGAAGATAGTATACATTCTTATCAAGAGTGCCTTTTTAATCGTGTTATACCTGAATACAATTCAAAGTATATGAAGGTGGACAGTTGACTTATAACAGACACATGGACGTCGCGACATTAAAAGTTTCAAGATCTCAGAAGAATCCGCTCCGGCCCTATTTTACGTGCAGAAGAAAAGAAATGTGTAGATTTTTCCAGTGGGCTGATGAACTACCTGTGGACCAAGCTACAAAGGCAATTTGCCGTTTCAGAAAACAGACATCCTTACGTTCAGTCATTATAATAATGAACAATACTTTTGCTTGTAAACTTTGCCTAAACGTAATAAATTCTGTTTGTTTATTCACTTGAAAAGGTTTGTTGGTACTTCTTTTAAAGGGAAACTGATGTTTCCTTATGCCGAACGTGCACCGAAAACTTATAAGAAACATTTTGCGAGCACAGTAAAGAAAGACATTTTCAACGACATTATTAACAGGAGTAAAGTAACCCAGAGAGCGTTAAACCGTCTATTTATTTAGACGCACCAATCGAATAGTATAGCTTTTAATGATATTTTTTTACGAAGAAAATCAAAGTTTGAATATACCAGAGTAAGCGTATATGTCTTTTAACCAACAGCTATTGAGTCCGTATTGTTTACCGAGACAGCGTTCCAAAGAATAGCGCCTCTATGGCTAATAGAGTTTTTAGAAACTGCGAGTTAAGTCGCGGGACGATTATGTTATTACTCCTTCTCAAGTTGTATGCAGTGCAGGGTTTATTTGTCAAGTATGAAAGAGCCGTAGGTGCTTCACCTATAAACACGCTATGGAGTAGTTTAATTAATCGAAGTTTATAATAGAGGGTTAAAGTGTTCCATAGCTCGGGGCAAGTTGTATATAATTCTGGCTGCCCTACGGTGAAGTACTTCCAGAGAATGTAGAAGCTCTGCATTAGGTCACGCGCCTCAAACGACCAGTCCATATAGAACTGATGGTAATATTATCTTGAAGTACAAGTCCAATAGGGCGTTTCTGCACAAGAACGAACTCCTTTTCAGGAGGTTCAGTTTGTTTACGAAAATCTTTTTTACGTCTGTAAGGTGACGTGACCAGGAAAGCCTCTCATCGATAGTAACGCCCAAAAGACGAGAGTGTTTTACCCACTCGATCCGATCCTCTCCAATACTCACAGAATTTAGCGGCCCGATATGCGGTTTTCTCATCAACAACATAGCTTCGCACTTTGCCGAGTGAGGGGTTAAAGAGTTCTCTAGGCACCAACTGTTCAGTTTCGATAAAGCTTTATTAAAGAAGTGACAGTGTTATCAACAGTGTCCCCGATGCAATAAACGGTGGTGTCGTCTGCCTACATAAAGACAGAGCCAGAGGTAACAGCACTTGGTAGGTCATTGATGTACAAGGCAAACAACGTTGGACCAAGTACTGATCCTTGGGGAATCCCGCAAGTGACATTTAGCACAGTTGAGTGCTGGCCGTTTACTACCCGGCGAGAATTGAGTTCGATCAGTTAGGTAGTCTGTCAGCCATGATAGAAGACAAACTTGAACTCCAAATTGAAAATTCAACTTATGCAGTAGGATAGCATGAGATACACAGTCAAAAGCTTTTCTGAAGTCAACAAACGCCACAGCAACCACTTAATCGGCATGAATAGCTGTTCTCCAGATTTCTGACAGGTGTACAAGTAATAGTTCAGTAGAATGCCCCACACGGTAAGCCCACTGTTTGTCCGTAACCAGGCTATTTTGGAAAACATGTCGAACGACAGATTCTGATACACAAGATTCCATTATCTTGCCTGGAACACTAAGAAGTGATATTGGTCTATAGTTATTTGTGTCAGCTTCATCATCTTTTTTATACACCGGGATCAGACGAGCTTTCTTCCAATCAGTAAAGGTTTCACCGAGGTGAGCACAGAATGGTCAAGGGAGAGACAATGGCTGGCTCAGCTAGGTTTAATAATTTTGGTGCAATGTCGTCAGGACCCGCGGATTTATTTGGCTTAATGGCTTTTAATTTACGTCGGACTGAATCTTCGCAGATGGTGATATCGGTCACAGAGGGCACTGAACAGCCGATAGGATCGCTCTGGTGTGGAAAATTTCTATTGGCTCGTCCAAGTCTAGTGCTGATATTGGCAAAGAAATCATTTATTAGGTTAACCTTTTCTACGTCGTTGACGGCAAGGCTTCCATCCTCCCTCTTTAAAGGTCCAATTCTGTTTCTTCAAACAGGATTTGTCGCTTCTGCAATTAAATTCCAGTAAGCCGCTGCAGATTTAATTTCAGCTAACTTTTCCTTGAAGAACTGCGCCTTCGCGTTTCTAATCTCAGATGTAATCTCATTTCTGACTTTCTTGTATCTTGCATAGATTTCTTGATCTTTAGTGCTAACAGCTCTCTCAAACAGCTTATACCTTAAGTTCATCTTTCGTCTGATGTCATTATTTATCCAAGGAGAAGATTGACTCCGGATCTTGACGCGCGTTGTAGGAGCATGTAAGTCACAAATATCTTTGAACTGTTGTTCCATGCCCAGAGAACATCATCCTTATCCTGAAAAACCCGAGCGACGTGAAAAGGTGCAGCTGTAATATCAGCCCGAAACTGTTCCACCTGAAATTGTTTATAGTTTCTTACATTTATCACTTTTGGCGGCGGCCGTTTGTGCTTGAGATTTAGAGTTGCATATATTAGGCAATGATCAGAAATTCCCAAAGGTAGAACACCTTTACGGTTGATTAGCACGGTCCGGCTTTGTTGTTACTATCAAATCAATTAACGTGCTTGAACCAGGTGTGATCCTGGTGGGCATATTGACAATGTTTTGCATACCGAAAGGCTGAAACAAAGTCAACAGTCGTCTAGTTTTAGGTTGAATTTCAGATCCTATTTTGCTCTCAATACCTTGGAGGTCGCAGTTAAAGTCGCCAAGTAGGATGATACTGTCAGACTTCATCCAAGCCTTCTCGAAAACACCATATATGTCCTCAAAAAAGTTAGGGCATTCAAGTTCCGATCTGTAAATAACTGAAAATAATGCAGAAGTAGTAGGAAATTTAATCTCGGCCCAAATTATCTCAAGATCCGTAGAGGCCAAATCTCTGCGATGAGTCGTCCGCAAATATTCAGCACAGTACATGATACAAGCGCCTCCCTTGCATTTGGTTCTGTCTCGGCGAAAGAGCTTCATCCCATCTATGTACAAAAAGTTATCAGAAATTGAGCCATCCAGATGTGTTTCTGTAATTGCAATAACATCAAAAGCGCGAGGGAGCGAGGGAGAGACGTTTAAAGTCGTAATGTTTTGATACTGTTTTAATCGTGTGGAAAATATACGCAGGCAATGTAATGCTGTGGAATGGACCTCAAATACCATCTCCGAGATATTTCCCAGAGAAACGAATGTCATCAAAAGAAGACAAGCCCAGCTACACGCCAAGACCCAAACTGCAAAGACAATTTGCCGTTAGAGAAAAGTGAAGTCATTGAACACTGAGAATTATTTCATCATTGAGCATTTAGTTAACAATTCATATTTATTGCTGGGTTTCACCCACGTGACCAATAGCTTAGCAACGGTTACTATCCGCCATCTTGGTGTCCCTCAAGCGT
>OMLO01003771.1_pt1 | contig 12538 bp, 6 predicted proteins | sample 1674811 | NCBI WGS metagenome assembly OMLO01 (sample SAMN06265003, study PRJEB25207) | coral metagenome | isolation source: Coral host | place: Mexico:La Bocana,Puerto Morelos, Mexico | collected 2008-11-13
GGGGGGGGGGGGGGGTGGGGGGGAAATAAAGGTAAAAGGTAAAGTCTGCATATGAGCTTATTCCGGTTTCTGTAGAATGAAGCGACGAGGAATATTTCTACTCCCCCTGGATGGGATGCTAGTCCATCGCAGGGTTACCCCCGGCATTAAATTCGCCGGTACCCATTTATGCACCTGGGTGGAGAGAGGCACTGTGAGAGTTAAGTGTCTTGCCCGTGAACAAAACGCAATGTCCCCGGCCAGGACGTCTCCAACCCGGACCACTCGATCCGGAGTCGAGCGCACTAACCATGAGGCCACCGCGCCTCCCACCGGGAGGGGGGGGGGAATAGTATGCGAAAAAATGACTTTCGAGATGGAGCTATCCAATAAAGTGGGGGTTAGTAAAACTTTGAAATGGCATAAAATATACACAGAATTCAGGATTTTATAACAAATTTATTACAAACTTTCCTTCTGCTTAAAAAAAACGTTTAGCAACAAAAACCATTTGTAGCTAGCGAAGAGGGCTTTAAAGTAACACTGTTATTTTCGAATGCCGTTTGCGTTGCTGTGAGAGTTTCTTTCACCAATGCTATGAGTGTACTCTTTAGGGTACATGAAGGTATAAGCACAAAATCTGACTTCGTTCTTATGGTTGGTGGTAATTCTGTTTCTTGCAGAATTTGTGAAAGAATTCTCTTCCAAGAGCTGTGCGATGTACATGTATGGCCATGTCATAATTTCTCTTCCTATTTTCTAGTGCTTCCGTGTCTTGTGTGACTTCGTCAACTTATGCATTTGATATGTTTTACAATGAACAAGGGGGCAAATTCTTTCACTATATTATTTCACTATACAAATTTTTTCATTATATAAGACTGTTTCGACAATTGTCCCACTCAAGTGTAGCAGAATAAGCGACAATGCCGATTGGTAATATTGGTAGTGATAAGTTTATTGTTGATAATTGATTGCTGGGTTATGAGGCAAGACGGCCATAAAGGGAATGGGGCAAGATATGGGCGCGTCAGAGGCTCTGAGCCCACAGTACATAATTTTTCTAAACTTTGCAAATAGTTGCATCTTATCATGTTCATCACAATTCAATGATATAAAATGGAGGTCACCAAGCTCGTTTTGAGCTTTAAGCAATTAAAGCTAAAATAAGGGTGTTTTAAGCAGGTTATTTTGTTGCTATGGTAAACATTTTGCACGAAAATGATAACATCGTGTTCACCAATAGGTGGAAAGTTTTTTTAAACTATGACTGTAGCATAAACTGATAAAGAGTGATTACAATGAGCCACCAAATTTTCAGTTCTGGGAAGTGCTGTAAACTGTGCCAGCCACCTTAATGACATAAAAAGTAGACCGACAACGGCTATTCAAAGGGGAACTCAAAATTCCATCCAACGGCAAAACATACTTGTACTTGTTATAATATGCTAACATCAGTAGCTCTGATTTATTAAATGTAAAATTTGGCTTCTGAAACGAGGGTGAAAACAAGCCTTTCAGGATAAACTGGGGAAAGCACGATCTTCCGAAAGAACTTCGACTTGTGCAGACCTTTGCTGACGCAGGAATTTTATTATCACAATAACCACAGTTTTATATTTCAATGGTCACAAGTCAGGGTATCATCTAGGAATAACTCGTTAGAATGCATAAAATAAGACACAAATTCTCGATATTTCCATTTGATTGTCACATTACAATATTATACACTGTGTTTCTCTAAGGGAAGCACAGAAAAAAACTGCCTTTTGCCCACCTGTCTTTGATTCCTTAGCAGATAATTCCAACCGTGCCAGATGAAATTTTGGAAATTTCCCACTTGACCATGTTGACCATGCATGCGTGATCAATACTTATTCAATCAAAGTTCTCCCGATTAGATTATAGAAACCACTCTCTTAATCTGCTTAAAGATTGGACCAATATAATATCTGAATGAACTTGCTTTCCGAAACTTCTCAGAAGTCAGGCTTTTAAGTTGGCACGTTCAGTTCGAGCACTTGTCTTTATCAGAGCAATATCGACCAGTTGCTCATTTCTTGAAAAATAACTGTTCAAATATTTGATAGTACATGCACATCATTTTTACGTTTATGATCTGGTAATAGCTACGCATACTTTAAAAAGCCTGTTTGAAACATTTCTCTCAAACATCGAGGTCTGGCTTTTTCAACTACCGGTACCACAGGAAAGGGTAGCTTGATATGTGATTTCCACTAATTTCTCAACTCGGAGTTTGAACCATAGTTTGCTTTCAAGTTTTTGGTTTTCTTCATTATTTTTATCGATTTATTTACTTCTCTTCTTTTGATTGTTTGTTGTTGTTGTTGTTGTTGCTGTTTTTTTTTTTCTTTTTTTTGTCGTAGAAAACGGCTTTATTATATGGTTTCATCAACAGGAAATGCCAAAATTGGCAAAGTCCAAACCAACGTAAGAACTGACAGCAGTTGCTGAAATCCTGACACGTATGGCACCTGTTCAGAGAGATCTGCCAAGAAATTTCATCATTAAGTTGCCATGATACAGTATGTCATTTAGTTCTAAGTCGTCTTTGAGCATCAGAATTACATAAATATTTCTACAATTAATCTAGCATTAATCACAATGATGCTTAGGGTGTAAGGCTGGCGATTTCTTCGGGTAAAATGCGTCAAAAGCTGTTGTGTTTTACAAGCTACTTGTCCAGTATTTAAAGATTCATCAGTAATCTTTTCGAGTTTCCACGCAAAAGGCCAAGGGGCAACTTACTATGTTTATGTTTCCGTCAAATCCTAAAATACATGAAAAAAATGTGACGTCTGATCTCTTAATCGAGAGTATTTAGGTCTACTGCTATAGGCAAACCAAACATGAATATGTGGCTAGCCAGGATATTGTTCAACAGAAATGCCACAGGCTGGCTAACTGCTTGACCACGGTATCGACATAAAAAAATCACAGGCTTGATTTAATATAACGTTTCAGTACTCGTTGACAATTCTACTCAGTGCCCTTTTCACGACACCATTAAATCGCCGATGGATGCTATAACGGCCATTAGATATTTTCCGAAACGAAGCGTGTTGATAACAGAACTGACCAGGCGTTAAAAATCCGTATCTTCGATAACAAGGACTTTAAAAGTGCTGTTGTTGATCGTATACTCCTCTACAGTCAGCTCTTCTTGTTTCTGAAGAATTTGAAGCAAGACATCGACCACTTCAAACTTTGATGTCGCTCGATTTGTCGCTCCATCCAACTTATTTTTGTCTGTGGGCAATCCGATGCTTCGGTCGAGAGAACTTGAACTTGTTGTTGATGTATATTTATTGGTTTTCAAAGCGTACTCGGTTTCCTCTAGGATTTTATCCAGATTTGTTTTGACTCGTGATATCGCGTCGCGCTGACCCAGTGAGCTTTTCATAGCCATACTAGACAAGGATATATACCATGAATTAATTGCTCAACACTTGTATCTCGCCTTGATTAAGGGCCTCTCTTTTCAAACCTCGGAAGTGCTGATATGTTAGCGTCGGCCTTGCTGTGGATGACTACGTTTCGTTTCAGAAATAGCCTCTTTCGCCCTGAAGTTTAATTCTGTAGTTTCTGGCGACTTAAACGACTTATGATGAAATTGTATATGTGTCAGCGCTATGCTACACCCAGAAATACTTCTGCGGCTTACTCTAGTCATAAGACAAATCTGTGAATGACAGGCCCGTGAGGGAAATTCTTCGGGACCACACCGCGTTTGTCCGAGTACTTAAAAGCGGTCATTACAAATCACTGACAAATGAAGTGAATATTTAAAACGTGCAGGATAAAAAAAAGTTTTGCAAGAAAAGACAATATCAAAGATCGGCATGTTATTAAGATAACTGCCAAGCTTTTTTCTGCGCACAACAGGGATATATTGATTTCCAGTGGAATTGGTCAATCTTGTTAAATAACAGGGCATCTTTTTAAGAGATTTAGATTATTAAACTACCATAGGTTGTCATCGCTCCCTTGAAGTAAAACTGAGTTAATGGCCGTTCTACAGATTATTTAATTTAAACTTCCATCAAAGGTCCCACACATATCGACGATTCATAAGCTCTTCTGTTTTCTAGCAAAATCAAAACTATTTGTTTCAAACTATGTGCGTGACGCATCTTCGCAAAGTTCAAACAACTCTTACAATATACATTCTTAGCAGGAAGTGCTCGGTAGAAATCTTGAAGCAATATCACTCTTTATTTTGTTTGTTAAACAAAAGCCTGTAAAAATAACTTTAAAAGAAAGTCAAGTTTACTTGTAGATTTCAAGAATGATATTTGAAGGTCTTGTCGAGGTCTTGTTATTTATAATCCTTTGTGAACATCACGAGGTTCTAAGAGGGTTTAAAAACTGAATATTTTAGCGTCGCTGAATCTACTGCTGACCTAGTGTCTTCTGCAAGCTCTGGTTTGTAAACTGTCACTTAACAAGGAAATCAGGGACCTAAACGATAAACGAGAAAGCGGCAACACTGGCGCCAGTAATGATACATTAGATAATTACAAAGGCTTCCGGTACCAATAAGAATTGAGATCCAAAAGCGCAGGTTATGTTAAGGTGCATGGGGCCTGTATTGTCACTGTGGGCTTAATCAGTAATCAGTAGGTGTCATTTTACAAATGTTTGAGAAAACGAGCCTCAAGTCACGCGTCGCATGCGACTAAATGTCTGGCAGATGATTTTATCTAATTTTCTAGATAAGTAATTGTTTCTTTCTTTTTCTTCCGTGATCTGGTTATTCTTGCCTTAAAATACAGACAATACGAAGATAATTTTTCGATGTTCAACTTGTAACACCTGTTTTATTTCATTCAAGTTCTTCGACATGGTAACGTGCTATTTTGAAGGAGTTTTTTGAAGACAGATTTCAGAAAATGTACAGAATAAATAATCCATTTTTATAACTCGCAATAAAAAAAAAATGCCTTCCTGATTGCTTTATCGAAATACTGCCACATTACTCCTAAAATGCTCAAGATCGTTTATCGGCCCAAATTTTGCTCGTTAGAGACTTATTAGTTAGGTCAATTGGGCAAAATTATTCAGAAAATATGAAAGTTTTGGGAAATATTGTGCTTTTCTTCAATGAACACCAACGACCTCCCAGATACTATACATTAGTCAGACGAAAAGGTGTTAATTCTTTTCCCAAAAAAAATGTTCACAGGTTAATTTTAAGTTCAAATCGCATGTTAAGGACTTTTAAGTGGCTTTCGCGTGACTTCAGGAATACTTCACTCGTCTGACAACGTCGCTAACAAAGCAAATTCCAGGACTGCATGTTTGAAATAATGACGTACTATATATCTATCCATGCACTATTTACCTCCATCAAGAAAAAAGAAACAAGAAAACTGAAGATTTGCTATGATATACCCCCAAGGGCTAGTCCTATCATCATCCAACATCAATCGGCCAAGCTCTATCTTTATTGGTAATTAATTTTTATCTGCTGACGTAACTTAGCTGAATGTTCGACTATAAATCAAAGTTATTTTTGCGAGAGACACTACACATTACTAAATTCGATAGTAGTCCAGTAGGGTTAATGAATGATTTACGCACGCACGCAAAGAGACCACACACAGAATATTCCAGCAATTCCTTTGGAAATACGGAGGCACTTCTTAACGCTATAAGGCTATAAAACAAGCCTTTTTTCATGGCAGTGCGCCGGCTTGGATTAGCATGGTTAGCCGCTAAAACTTGATCTGCTTGTCTTAACAAAATGACTTTAAGCCATTAATCTGTTGCTTGTATGAACTTGTTAGGAACGACCGGTAAGACAATAGAGACCTTCAGATTTGCCGGACTACAAGGGTCTACAAGTACGAGATTGAGTACGAGTGTGACTTTTCAAATCTAGTATGTGTTGCTTAAATAACCGCTTATCAGATCAGTCATGTTTCTAGGGTCTCTTTGTCTGCTGATAAACCCACGTTCAAGGAAATTGTTTGCCTGGAAGGTCTACCTGTAGTGTATATTTAGCAATGTAGTTGAGTTGTTGAAAGAGTCTAATCCCTCTCCATTCTTTCTCCAGACTTGAAGACGCCCAGAATATCGAGGACGTCGCCTTCTGAGTCGCATGAACAGGACTGATTGTGTTGTAACCATCAGTATGCAGCACAAGTGATCTCCCACTGCTTAAAAGTTTAGCCAAAATTTGCAAGTTCATCATCTGTCATCCGCGTTCATCTTTTCTATCTTTAACCATCCTTGTTTCTTTATGGTTTATTACCTTATTTCTAAATAAACCGTGAATATTTTCAAGTTTCCTTCAATTTAGAGGTAGGTTTGTGCGTGCCGAAATTTACTGAAAATTCTGTAACAGAGTTCTCTTAAATCGGTGACGCTAAATCAACGACACTAAGCGTGGGAAATTATATTTTAGCAGTACAGGGTATTTCAGAAGCTCGTTTCAAGTTAAAGATACTAATATTTGAAGCAAATCAATTGTTTGCTTGCTTCGAGTTTCGCGCCAATGTGCACACACGAGTTTTCCCGCCATTTTTTCGCGCCTTTTGTGTATATTGTTACTTTCACGAATTTGTTGTTACTCTATGCTGTGGAGATACATTATTAGGATAGGATATAAGGCAGTTTTAATCGAAAGAAAATACCTTTGTTGAGCGAAAAGCAATGGAAAAGCCCGGTTAGGATTCGCTAAGAAATACGCGAAGCTGACAACAGAAGATTGGGACAATATTTTATTTACAGATGACTGTCTCGATCGAGTCTCCAATATATTTTCCATTACCCTAATCCAAAAAACGACTCGTAGGCTCATAGGTGCTCATAGTGTTTCTCTAGCTTTCCAAGTGAAGCAAAGTGCGAAGATGATGGTGTGGGGCGTCATGACGGGTCGTCGGCTCACAAAGTTACACATGCTACACACAGGCAAAACCTTACTTCATCGCCAAACCGTTTATAGCCAAGGATGACGAGACAGCACCAACCCTCAAAACGATCAAAGAGCTGAAAAGGCGACTGCGCTTGCATGAAAAAATGTGACTAGTGACCCGCTAAAGAAACTCGCACATTCTATGCCTAGATGCTTAGAAAATGTCATTGCAAATAAACGCGGAGGTTTTGGTTACTAATAATTTGAATGATCGAATGAAATATAAATAAAAAAAAATTACATAAATAATGAAACGTTAGAAAAAGTTTTCTTTCTAGATTAAGAGGCGATTCTGCAAGTGTGCTAAGCAGACTCCGAATAATGGAAGCAATTTACTCTGCAAGGGCAACGATTGTTATCCTGGTGGATGACGTCATTTCATTCAAGAAATTGCGTGTTTACAAGGGAAGAATCCTCTGTTGAGGACATAAGCTATGATTTAAAAATTAATTTTTTGCAATGGATAGAATGGAACAAGGTGCCCTTGCACATAACATTTGCATTGCACCAGTAGCATAGTCAAGATCATTCGTAGTGAGAGAACGATGCTTTCTGAAATACGTGTGCTCCAATTGTTATTTTTCGTTAGCACAGTCCATCCATATCGAGGATTCGGCATAAAACATGTCTTGCTAATCTTTAGCTCCTCGTCATGGCAAAAGGAATTTTATCACGTCACCTTAAGACATCTTTTTTATGTCTTTTTTTGTTTTCAGTTATTGAAATAAAATGCATCTTTTAGCTCTTCGTGTGGTTTACTAAAGTAGGAAATAGACCAATAACCAGAATGAATGATTCATGAAGAAACTGGATTTGGATGGAAACGCGAACCATCCTCTTGAAAACAATTATGGGAAAATTGGAATTAAACATTTGACCCTTGGTGTGTACGTTTTCCCTCATCATGCGTCATGTCATTTGAGCACAAATTCCGCCACAGCAGAATAACTCGTGAGTTCTGAAAGCGGTAGTGACCTGTTTCTTGTAGTCAACCGATTGAAAAAGAATTAGGTACAATTATCTAGCGCATTAACATTCTAGGACAAAATGTACTTGACCATTTGTTTTCTTTTACTCTGGAGCAAGACTTTATGTTTTGTTTAGAAACAAGGCTGTGTTTTTGATAGGGGTCAGAACATGAAAGGTTCAGTAAACTACCAAATGTATTTTACATATTTAAGTGGAGCGGAAGATTGTAAAGGTTGTAAAACCGTTGACTATTATCTATCATCACAGCTAGTGCACCTAATTTTAATCATTTACAGAATAAAGCCTATAACAGGTTGATGCCCCGATTGAATCAATGCTAGCCCAAGGTAGGAGCATTATTGAAATACAACAGTTGGCCATCAATCAGTTCAGTCAGTTTTACATCCCTTATCTTTACTAATAGCAACAATAAATTACTCCGAGATTCTTGATTACAAAGCGCCTTTGCCTTCTGATGAAACTATTTACAACCAAGAAGTGAAGTTTGTATGTTGCACGGTGATGACAAGTGTCAATCCTGTTGCTACAACTCCGTGTCTTCAAGCACGTGCACCTTGAAAGTGTACCCATTCATGGTGTATTCCTTGATCGTTTGCACTTCTTGTACCTGGAGAATTTGTACTAATAACTGCGCCACCTTGTCCAGTTTAGCTCTGTTGTTGTGTCGTGGCGTGTGTTCGTTGTAAAGTTCTGTTAGTTGGTCGAATCTCGAGCTGGGTAGCTTTGCAAATTGTTGTTCTCTAGTTTGTTTAGCAGCGCCGATCTTCGACCGGCGTAGAAAGAAAGCGGCATTTTCCAAGCTTGTCTTTAAATTTGTTGATGGCATTCCTTTACCATGGAAGCTCTGGGCCTCTGTTTATGCAGCAGATCAACCAACAATTCCTCCGAATGATATTATGGAAACTTTCGGCGTCCAAGAGATTGTACTTTAACTATTGGTACGAAACGTCTGGTCCAAATGTATCCTTGACTAAATGAGAGCCTTTTATCAAATGTTACGCATGCATTTTGCCCACTTTTCTTTGTTTATCTCGCTGTGATCATCTTCCGGAGCATCTTGATAGAGCAGAAAGCATCTTGACCTCTGCCGACTAAAGTAAGCCTTTACCTTGACCAAAGAAGATAGGTTCACGGTTAGCTTTAGGCAGATTATTATCACTATATAAATACCTATGTGTCGCAAATAGCGATGCATGCCGAATCGACTATAACACTGTTGTCCGGGAACGGCCAGATGAAAAATGTACCCTCGGCGTCTTAACAGCCTTAGTACTTACCTCGCTCCAAAATGTCGTTGACCTGTTTTTCAGCTGCTAAACGATAAATGAGCACCTTTGTTAAATATTCGCTAATGAGGTGTTGTGTGAGAACAGGTAATGAAAACGTTGCGGTCACCTGCAATGAATGGGTCTTGTATGTGCGGCAAAGCTAAACAAAAGCGAATTAGCCCTTGCGGAGTGTAGAGTTCAACTCGTGATTATCCATGCAGGCCTCTTTTATCAGAACTACAGATGGAAGCATGGAATTGTACTGACTTCGTTCAGTTGCGCCGGCATTTAGTCGTTCTTATGTTCCTAAATCGCCTAGAATAATCTAATCCTTTAGCATCTGGCAATAGTTAAACTAATGCTTTTAGGAAATACCCAGATAAAAGAACAGAAAACATGACTGGAATGTGTTTAAATTGAATGTTAACCATTGGCGAAAAGAAATAAACATCAACATGAAAAAACATTGTCATAACATGCCTGGAGGCAAGCCTGCAGAGTAATTTTGTTATCAATACAAAACAAGCCAGTTTTGCCGGACAAAATTCATTTGGAGAGTGATCGAATCGGTGATACTGTTTTTTTTTTGGTGCATATTTTTCGAAAGAAAACAAATACCTAATTCCAGTTAACCGAGTGTTGAACAGTCAGATAAATCTTCTTCATTTATAGGCTTACGAGCTGAAATGCGTGTCCTATCTGCATAAATCAGAAAACAGAACAGGCAATTGGTCTTTAGATATAACAAGATATCAAAATTCTGGAATGTTGTTCTTTTTTTTCGACCGCAAATGTAGTGTAAAAGGAGACGTTTCTAAGGAAAACGTTCGGGGAAGCAATTTTTGTACCTAAAAAATTGGGCTGAATGGAGTTTACTATTGATCTGTTAGAGCAAACCTCCTAGATATTTCTTTGGTCGCTGCTCTAGTTTGCATGAGTGAAGGTTACCAAACAATGATATCGATAAAAGACAGGTATGAATCAAAGGTTATAAAAGAGGCGGGAAATTGTATTTGATGATATTATTCAGGTCTGTCAGCTGAGAACGCATTCTAAGCATGCTGAAGTTATCGAACCAGGTATCATTACAAAAAATAGAAAATTCGATTAATCTTCTGAAGAGCGCAAGCATTTTAATAGCTGACGAGGACACCGCAAGGCCTGCGATAAGCGATATTTTGAGAGCTGTTTGTAGACAATGCAGGCGTAAAACGAGAATGTTCGGTGTGAAAAGTGATCTCCAAAGTAACCACAGGCACTGTCTAATAAAGGGATTGAACTAGCATGAGGTCCTATTGGGTTGAAAAAAGTGCATATTTTCTTACAATGACTCTGAAAATTGCTAGTAAATTAATGCGTCCACCAAATAATTCAAGATAAGGCTGCACCAAAGTAAGGTATTTAATTACTTTCTCGGGGTTGTTTTCTTAAAAGATAACTTGAACTGAAATTGTCTGCCAAACAATGAAGGAAAAAAAAAATTCTACTGGATGAAAGAAATTGTTTTTATTAGTGCAATGCTTTAAGGAAAACATGATTCGTCGAAACTAATTCGTGAGCCAGGCAAAATTTGGGACCACACAGGCGGGAACTAATCATGATTGTCCTTCAAATCAAGAACCTGTTTGGAGTTGGTGCAATCTTAATTGCCTCGCTTCGGTGGTGGTACAAATATCACAATCCTTCGTGTTTTGGATAATGTGCTATTAGGTATTTGGGTAAGTCACTTAGTGCAAAGTTTCATAATCGAGAGCGATGCCGATGCCAGTGCTGGTTGAGTGTACGCAGTACTAGTACTCTCAATAAAATATCCTATCATTGATTATCCTACCTTTCGGCTCTCTGATCTGTCTCTGGTGCTCGATCAGAAGGTGAAGCGACTGTCCCGTACACTGGTTTTCAATAGCTTTGGGAACGATTTCTCAAGACAACTACGAGCACGAGACTAAAAGTGAAAATTTGTAATGCTATACACCGTACGAGCGTATTTTGGGTGTGAAAACTCTGTTTGTTTATATACGTCAAGCGCGGATCTAGGCAATAAATCAGTGGTGACAGATTCCGAAACAACGAGCAACTCGGTATCCGGAACCATTCCCTCGCGCAGGAAATATTTTGAATTTCAACTCCCAAAAGTTATCCTTCTCGACCCTCTGAGTCATTCTGAAAAAATCTGACCAATTTTTCTGAATGGAAAACAAAACGTCCGCACACATTTTGCCACGATTGTCATATCTAAAATCAGACAATATCACTAAGTCTTCTAATGCCTTCTTTGGTGTTGCGTTACGTTAATGTTACTAACAGAAAGTAACACACGCCAGGAAGACTTGAAAAAAGGCAAATCTATGCAGGAAAAGGTGACAACCGCCATATTGTTATGTTACAGTATTCTTTTGCGCAAAATCTGCATTGTGCCGGACAGTTAACGGCGGAGACCGGTATGGCTCCAGTACATGAACGTCACAAAATTTCCGCTATGAGGGAGTTAGTAAAGCATGAGGCAAAAAGAGATCTGTCAGTTGTCTGTGTTAGTTGACAACTCTCTTCTTCCTTCAGGGACGGCGGAGCGTATTTCTAAGTGGGGGGGGGCTGAAAACGATCGCCGGAGACGTGAGTTTGTAGGGGATCTGGGAGCATCCCGCCCCAGAAAATTTTGAAATCTAGAGGCTCGGAAATCGTGTTCTCCGCGAGACTTCTTGAAATAATTAGCCTGGATAAAGCGTGCCCCCCCGGCTCCGCCGTCCCTGTCCTAACAGAGCAAAACAATGGACTTGCTTGAGTACTCAGTGACTGAAGCGAGGGCCAGAAAAGGTGCTAGTAACCGGATCGAATAAAGCTTTGTTCAAAGAAGATACATGGTGGCGATATGTCACTGCACCATCAAATTAAAAAAAAGGGAAATGACCGTAAGCAAAATAAAAAGAAAACCACTTAAATATAAATCGGATCATCCAGTACAGACGATCTTTCTTGCTATTTCTAATAATATGGCTTTATTAGTATTCAACTTCCGTATACAGGGATTTTTCTTTCGACTGAATCTGAGGAATCTGAGAGACTTATCAGTGACATTGCAACAAAAGAAACAAAAGAAATGATTTAGCTATAAAGGACGCTCTTCTTAGGGACTGTGCAATAATTATCAGGAGGGGGGCAGTAAAACGAGAGGGGGGGGCACAATGTAAACTCACAGCCTTAGGGAGGGGGATAACATGTAAATTTCTGGAAAAGGTGGGGGGGTGGGTGGCAACTAAAAAACTGACAAAGATTTAAATACCAAAGGTATTTCACTAAAAGTTATCCTTATTAGTCATTACTTTCCGGACTGATTTAATATGAATAAAACATGACTTATATC
>OMLO01003772.1_pt1 | contig 12538 bp, 14 predicted proteins | sample 1674811 | NCBI WGS metagenome assembly OMLO01 (sample SAMN06265003, study PRJEB25207) | coral metagenome | isolation source: Coral host | place: Mexico:La Bocana,Puerto Morelos, Mexico | collected 2008-11-13
GCGGTTTTTTGAAAAGATTTGAAAGCTTGATAGCTTATATATACTTAACTTGTCTGACAAATTATGCCCTGCTGATGGCAAAGAAGTAAATTTCCAAAGCATACACGATATGCTTTAGTGGCCTACACTTCCCAGGGAAGTGCGTGCCCTACAAATCTTGACTCGTAGCTTGTTAGACTTTCAAACAAACGTGGCACCAGCGGTAGACTGCAGCTCAAGACTGGTGGGGTGTTTGGAGCCTTGCTGGGGTTGCTAGTGGATAGTGTTGCAAACAAAGTTTTCCCTAGCCACTGAATATCCCAACTATGAGCAATAGAATTAATAATGTGACTCCTGAGCAAATTTCATAGTAAAAACTATTGTTGTTTTTTTCAAAGCAACCGGCAGGTTTCAACTGGTTTTGGTGCACAGCCCGTCCCGTGTCAACTGGTGGAGAAAAAGAAACGCCCTTTCAAACAGGCCAAAAGTAATATAGCTATGTTTGAACATTTCTGGAACCTTCCATGTTTCTATCATTTTTTTCAATAAATGTGTTGGCGGACGTTCTAATCTGAAACCAATTCATCAATAAGAATGTAAAAATGTTTCTTCATATGCTTCAACATTCCTTGAAACGAAAAGGTTCATGTTTGAGTGTTTTAGCATAGTGCACCTGAGGAATACAAGCCGTAGTGAAGCAATTACTGTCCATTGTGTAAATTTAGGGTTTGGGCATTCCCAAGCCCTTCCCAGGGCTAACCTATTTCATGCCTACCGGCTTCCAAGGTGCTTGCCATGGAAAGAGGCCGAGTGCACCCGGGCCATTTGGGCAATGATATGAGTGAACCAGGCATGTTTGGGGTCTAATTGATGAGGTCACCAATCAAAAGTTGACTTGGCAAACCAAGTACATTGTGTTTTGGGAGCCTATTGAAGTTTAAATCTACTATATTGAATTCATCCCATTTGAAAGTTTGCATCACCACTTCTTACCAAGAACTATAGTTGTGTGATGTGGGTGCTACATGGCGCTACTCTAACTTTGAATGTTGGTTGGTCGGCCCTTCAGCACATTGAGCTCTTACTTTTGGGGTGGGCCACTTTAGTGCCATGGACCCGGGAAGAGCAGCCAAGCTGGATGTCGTTGTCCAGAGGCTTCATGTCATGAAAGCCCCAGAGGCGGGCCAGACTATTTATAAATACAGCATGCATGTATCATATACCAGTCGGATTGAAAAGGGAACTTCAAAAGTCATTCATGTTTGTCCCGAATCAGTTTAGATTTAAAACATAACAAGGTCCAGACATGAACAGTAAGCTCTTTTGGGTTTTGTTTTAGCATCTTAGCCCCCAACAAAAAAATGCTTCGCAGGTATTGATTGGATGTATCGTCCTGCTTGCCCTCAATCCGGAAGTGGTGTTGTTCTCTGAGGCCCCTGACGGATCAGAGACAAAAGTCACAACCATGTAGAGTGAAGAGTATCCTGTAGCGGTTTCATGTTGGGTTGTCATGTAGTGATCAAATGACCACCAGGCTGCATTTTGCATAGTATTTGGTAGTTGGGGTTTGGGGTTTGATGGGCTGAAAACCGATGCCAAACATCCCTTATCATAAAATGGCCTATATCCTGAACAGTTTGCATGCCAACATGTTCCCAGAACACAATGGAGACACATATCATCACATATCATCATGCCAATAGAATCAGTTTGGGATGTTTCATATCATCGTGTTGGCCCATGCCCCTGTGCAGTCGTATGGGTTCCTGGAGTTCTTCTGCGGGCAAGCCTGGATATCTACAGTGATGAGGGCCGAAGGTATCCAAACGGCCAGCTTTGATATCAACTTAGGATCTCCAAAGGAAGGGAAACACAACTACATGGACCTTCTTACCCCTGCTGGATTTGGGCCCCTAAGATGCGTTTTTGGGGTTGAACTTTCATGAAATCTTGGCAGAACGTTTTTTAATGTGTTTGTAAAAGCCTATGTCACTGTTCACATACGCAACGAGATGTTGAATTCTACTCAGCATGCTTTTGAATCCATCACCATCTAAGGCTGGCATTGGTATCTATCTTAAATGCGAGGACAAATCACTTCCTGGCAGTGTTCGGCCTTGTATGTTCTTCATTTGTAACTATATCAGCTGGAACACACAAACGTACCCCATTCAATCCGTTGGGCGATGAGTCGGTGGGAATGGTTGCCAGAGGAAACAAACTTGCAGCAGTGATCTTTGGCTTGAAAGTTCTTTACCATTTGTTTTTTGGACCTTTAGTTAGTGATGGAAAGTTAGTATACGATATATGTAGTATACGACTCATAATTATTGTGAAATGTATGTTTTCATTGCTCTTCACCTTAAGTTGCCATGCTGTAGTATCAATGATGAATGTTGTCGCTAAGGACAATGTTACTGCTAATGGTGGTTTCGGCTATGAACGGTTCTTGGATACTTGAGCAGCCACGGAGTTCCCAACTTCTATTCCACCCCCGTGTTCGTCAAGTATGGCATTTGCTCCCCAAGGTACATGGCTTAAACTGTAACGAAAGTTATGTTGTATATCGATACCCTGGACAAACTTGACTAGGAACTGGTACTGGTGAAGTAGACTGGGTGGTTTCCAACTAGGGGCATATCACTATGTCATTTTATGTCATTTCCTCCAATGCCCAGGTTTACTCCGCTGCATGGTGGATGCAGCTCTACGGCAGTTTGACGCCCAAGCGTCACATCGCTTGGTCGAACTCGGCCACGGTGAGGAAACTGGATCTTGGGGTCCTCGCCAGGGAAGTCCGGGAGAAATTGTCATCTAAACGGAAGAGTTCAAAGACTTATAAAAACAAACGTGGACGCAAAGCCTTTTGTGGAACACGTCATTTACGTGGAACACAGAAACTTGAATTCAATCAGGTAAAAAGATGATATGAAACTGTTTGGATCTGTTTTTGGTTTCCATTTGTTCGCGTGTTTAGGCCGTCAAAGATGGTTTCGGATTGTTGCATCCATCAATAAAACATCACCGCTATCTAAGGACGTATCCTCCAAGATTTGCACTTCGGGTTGCAAAATTCTACGAAGTTTTCTGTGATAAACGGCAAGCCCTTGATCCACACAATCATAGAGTAACTTTGAGTATCTGGCAAGATTTGAGTACTGAGAAAATCTTGGAGCAGTTTACTTGGGATCAGGATGGATGGGAAGATGCGGGGCTTATAGACCTTTTTGTTTACCTTAGAGGGGCCAAAGCACTGGAACTCGGCCAGTGGCGGTCTTTTTTTCCCGACTCCATCTAACCTGAAAGGTCATGTTTCTATAGCTGGGCCCTCCAACATCTTAGCAAAACAACTTTTGTGGCAACATGGTTTCACCCAGTTTCACCCATAGGCCATTTAGATATAATCATTATAAACAAAAATGACCAAACAGGAATGATGGAGATGGCTTTCTTAATTCAGTCATTTCAAACGAAGGCAGCTTTTCTAAAAGCTGTGGATGTTTGCCGAGGTTGCCCGAAGAAAAACAACTTGAGGAATTCTTGACTGGACTCTTAAAGGCTGTTCCCTTCATACTTGTTTGATTCTTGTTTTATTTTCAGTTTTTTTTTGAATTATAAAGAAATTCATGGAGAATCAGAAAAAACAAGGAATTACGTATTTGATACGTATCATTTACGTATTTTAGGCGTATTCAGGGGCTTACCCGTAAAAGGGGCGTATTTTGGCCGTAAAGGGGCGTAAAAAGGCGTAAAATGATACGTATCATTTACGTAATTCTGGCCGTATCGGAACATGTCTGAAAATTGTGGGTTTTCTTTCTTTTTGGTGGTTTTGGTGACTACTCATGAGGTTCTATTAACCAACATGGGGGCTGAAGCATCTACAGGTCTAGGATAGCTCCACGGTACTTCTTTAAAACTAAACCTGAATGAACAAGATGTTCCAATCAACAGTTGCAAGATATTTTCTATCATAGAATGAACCATCAATGACTTGTTTATACCAAATACCATCAAATACTTATCCATGACACTGGGGCAATTGTCCATAAAGAAATACTTACATGGGCATCTCATGCATATTTTTGAAGCTCTTTAAGTAAAAATTCCCCTTTGACCTGTCCCAACCTTCTCCGGTCCATCAAGTCCTGGCTCATTTTACTTGCCATCTTCCTGGGGTGGCCCGGTCGTGGTCAGATTGGGCGGGGATGGCGAAGCGAGATCGGGTCAATATGCCTAGCAAAACATGGAGTTGTTCAAGTATGATGGATGGACATTCCTCCTTGATGGCTTCAAAAAAGGAAAGGGATACCCCTGAAGAGTTGCTGAAAAAAATCAAGGAGACATCAGGGTTTACGTGTCATTGGTGTTTGAAATATCGTAATTAATGAACAAAGCGTTTGATTTTGGGTGTCATCACTTCAGAGGGTAAATATAAAACATCCTCAGGAGTATGAAGCAGAGTTAGACCGCTTGAGAAATTGCGCTACCCCGGATGTTTCTTGGCCTACACTCCCAAAAATGTTGCCTCAAAGAATTATTTTCATATAATCCATGAACCACAAAGTATCTTTTTTGGGTTGGGGATTTCACCAAGGAAGAAACTCAAGCGGACACTTGGAAGCATTCACCTAGGAACATATCTGGAGGCAAGTATGGATTCTCACTATCGTTTGCAACAAGTCTTGTTTTGATGGAAGCATATTATACACTATGGTAAGATGTTTGTGTAAATCTTAGGCTGAAGAAGAAGAAGCTTTGGCGAATGGAAAGAAGCCTGTAGTTACTACGAGGGCAGTGCCAACAGCGAAGCCTGTAGCTACCCCTCAACGTACCCCACAGCCTGCCCTTACTCCACGCCAGACTCCTACACCGGCACCGACAGCCACACCAACAGCGACACCAGTCACAGGTGGATCTGGGAACCCGGCAGCAATGAAAAGAATGAAAGCAAAGACCGCAGATCCTGACAAAGACAGGGTGATCCAGGAGTTGAGAAAGGCAAGGTTTGTTGTAGAAACAAGGGTGTATTTCTGAATTTGAAGTTTCAACCTGTGTTTTTTGGTCTTGGAAAACAAGAATTCCAGGGATGCATTTTCACAGTGTTTGCTTCTCACCTGTAATCCTGCTAGCCTTGAATTTGACCGAAACATACCGAAACACCCAAACTCACCTTGAATATAACATCAATGTTTTTAAAACATACAGATCGGTTGGATTTCTTTTTGTACCAGCCTGAATCGGAAAGAAATAAACAATTCTATCTAAAACACATAGGATGGAAGTGGTTTGGTTTAGTGTGTGTTTTCACTATTGTTTATTTATTGTTCTTCCGTTTTCCAAGCCAACTGTTGTATAATTTGTTTTGCTACAGTTTTTTCCATGGGTAGGCTGGTTCCAAAATGCAGCTGGAAATGGAGAAGCTTAAGAACCAGATCAACAAGTCAACGGGAGCCAGCAGTGGTGACACCTTCTCTCCCAATGCGTCCACTGACACCACTGTTAGGAAAACAGCTGCCAAATCCCAACCCAAGCCCAAGGAACCTTCTCCTGGAGTTTGTGGTGAAGGCTTACCTCCACCTGAAAGTGAAGCCGCCAAGATGGCACGTTTGCGCCGAATTTGCGAACGCAAACCAAGCGGTAAGATTCTGTGTGGTCAAGAATTGCATGATAAATGGAAAAACGGTAGTAAAGAAGACCGAGAAGGTTTGTTAGAACTCCTTGAAAGTTGTGATTGGGACAAGGCCTGCGATCTTGGAAACCTCAATTGAAGTTCTTTTTGGGAAAGAGTACAAAATCATATGAAAGCGGGCCCATTCATGTACTTTCTTGTTTCCATCCCCCTGTAGGATGCTTTCAAGTCAAAGTTCACCAAAACCGTTCTGAAGACCAACAAAATTAGCCGAAAGAAGAAAAGAGGATGGTATACTCAAGAAGCTATGGCAAGCACACTCAAGTGGTCGAAGCACCTAGGTTGCGAGAATCATTAAGAATCAGGAATCTAAAAACCACAATGGCTTATCTATTTGTTCCTTTTACTGTTTATGCCTATTTATGATCTATTAACCCGGCAGCCTAGGGCATACATCAAGTCGGTTGTCACCTTCTGCCAGCAAAAGGGCAATGAGAGATTGGTCAAGAAACTTGGTAGCATCCCCTCTTTAACAAACCGATAGATGATCTTCAACTGTCACGTTCCATATGGCCCATCATTCTACAACCCCCTAAGCCTAGGAAGGACAGATACAACAAAAAGATCTGCAAGTACTATGTGGTATATGAAGAAGGAGATGAATCCCTTTCCGAAAACGAAGAACAAGAACGGCACGAAGATGTACAGGCCCATTGACCTGACTTATATACATGCATTTTATGTTACAGGAAGTTACGCGATACAACTTTCTAGATTTTGATCTTGATCATTTTTCCTGCAGGCTGGAGGTGAGGTTGAGTTCCAGCGACTTGGGAAAAGCGTTAAGAGTCGAGTGGAATACCCCAAGTCTGACACTGATGATGATGATGGAAAGGATGATGGTGCTGATGAGTCCAATGGCCCTGAAGAGGACATCTGATACTATAGATTTTACAAGTCAATTTGAATTGACAATACAATTTTATTTTCAGATACTTCATCTCTGCCCTTTGTATTCATTACCACTGGATGATTGTCAGAAAAAAACAACAGAAAACTTTAGTGATCCCTTTCATCCAGGAGTTTGAACGTTTCAAGACCTTCGCCCAGAGTCTCCTGAACAAAGAGACCAAGCTGTCGGACCTCGTCACAGATTTGGGGCAGGCCTTGCAGGAGACAGGCAAGCCCCCGGAATCTGTTGAAGCCAAGAGGGTGGCAACGTAACATTCTCAGGCAACTTCGGGATTCAACTCGGATTTTGTTGATGTACTTGGCTTAATCTTTTTCTTTTTTGGGGGATCACTTCATGATACTTCATACCTAACCTAGGTCGATCAAAGCCTTGGAGACTGCGATGCAAACACTCACTTCGGAGTATGAGAAATGTGATCAAGTGAAAGCGGAAAACCAGAAGTTCAAAAAGGCAGCTATCGGTACTGAGAATGCAAAGAAGTTCCTTGTTTGTTAAGGGGGGTTGTGATTCAATAAAAGGAATCAAAATGATGATCAACATATACCATGTAAGTTATACAGTCGTCCTATGGATCAAGATGCCCATTGGATATCTCTTAGGCTACATGATGCGATTGAATCGCAGATCCAATCAACTACGAAGATGTGCTTCGTCTTTGGAGGATCTAGTGCTCGGTTGCCACCATCCAAGGATTACCTTAGACCCAAACCAAGGTGCAGCAAGGTGACGACCAGTGAAAGTTCTTCCAAGATACTCGCTAGCATCTATACGAGTCGATATACTATATCATTGTCTTTGATGATGTTTTTTCATCCTAAATTGTGATCAAAGTCCTGGATTAGAAACATTTGGTTCAACCCCAGGAATGTCCTCAAGGGCCTTCGCAAACTGATTGCCGCAGCGAAAGAGGAACAATGAACTTTGAACCATGTATAGGCTTTTGTGGTGAAGACTGCGTGAGAACATGCAGTCAATGATAGAAATTTCTCGGAGCATCATGTATCATGTTGCTCGCGGTTTGTAGGTTCATGGCCGCTTTTTGAATATTCAAGTGCGAAATCTGGGGGATCTGCTTTGAGACAACAAAAAGAAGAGAAGATGCCTTTTGCTATTCCGATTTGTTTTCCAAAAAAATTATAACCGAAACTCTGGAACAAAAAGATTGGACAAGTGAAACTTCCTCAGCCAGTTGCCCTGGCATTTTGTTTTTGACTTCACCCTCCCTCATGCCAGGTACCCCTACTATGAACTTGCTTCGCCAATATGCTCGGCTGATAGCCAACGGTGCCAGGGAGCCCAATGATGCTGGGGTTGGTGGCCATGCCAAGTATGAGAACTTGAATTTGTTTGATCACATGTTGTTCCATACTCGCATCGTGGCCAGTGATAGTGGCAAACAAGGAATACAAAACAAACAAAAATAATCATATATTTTTTGATCAATTTTTTTGATCACAATTTTTTTTGCTTTCACCATGTTTACATTTGAAACGACATGTCAACTGAAATCATCATATTAACATGTGACAAGTTCAATCAGCCCACTACGATTTGATTTGTTTTTCCAAACCCTTGTGCCATGGATGATTTCTTGGTGGAACTGTTGACGTATGACTGCCCCTACACTGGCAAGAAACGTGTTGCTGGATGTTACGATAGCCCTGATAAACTTCCAGCCGCAAAGTACCTTTTTTGCAAATAATCTTAGTTTGCATCAAATTTGCATCAAGAGTTGATTTGACAGTCCCTGCATTTAATGCCTTTTAAGTCAATGGATCCATCTTAGGCAACCGAAGATTGATGACCAGGAAGGGAACCAATATATGGATTACTTCAATCGTGGGGGATGCGGTGATAAGTCTTCTTCCTCTATCCAGACCCCCCCGCTAAGTGGACCTTTGGATGTCACTGAGCTGATTTAAGCCACGAGATGCCATTTCAGCAATGCCAGCGCATTTGTTTTGTACATGTCAGTGTGCCATGCCTTGTTGGTATTTCTTACTGTTTCTCCTGTAAAACTGAACCCTCTTCACCAACACCTAGGCGAAATCCAACATGGTGACCGATTTGCTTACCCTTGGGACTACCTTCAATGCCTCCTCTTTTGACTGGACGCTAGTGAGGGCACATGGTATAGTTAATCATACTCTGTCAACTAAAGCTTCCTTGTCGATGACATGTGGGAGGATTCTTGCCCATGCATCCGAAAAAATCACTTCCTTTAGGGAAAAAATGGGCATCCGGGTTTGTTCTTTTAAGATCGGGGTTACAACAAATCCCATTGTTAGGTTTCCCCACTACCAAAGCAAAGCTTATACATCCATGTGGGGGCTTTGGATGTCAGATTCCAAGGATCTGATCCATATGTTGGAAGCAGCATTGGTTTTGCACTTCCATGCTCATGTAGGGTGCCAAAACAAAAGTGGCACGGGAGGGGAGGGCAATTTGAATTGTAAAAAAAATCCTCCCTCTCCACCCTACTTCCTTTACGTGACGGGGGGTAGGGCAGACCAACCCCGAAGGGTAGGATGACAAGTGTTTGCAGGGATCGGGCAAGCGCAGAAAAAAAAACACCAGCAGAGTGCTGCATTTTGGCCAACCCAGCTAGAATACTGCAGTCATGACAACACATGACCCTTTACAACACTGACCCCTTCCAGCCAGTTTTGTACATCAATCGTTTAAGTACATTTCAAGTGCGCCCGACTGCTGAGGCCGCATGCAGCCATGTGGTCGAGCTAGCTCGAGTTGAAGTGGCTGCCAACCCAGGTGCAGATGCCAGGCTTCGGAATTTTGCGAGCATTAGGCTTGCGGATGCCGAATTGGCAGTTCACAACCAATTCAAACGTCTTGCATGGTTTGAGTTCACGAGTAGAAGTGCACAGCATGGAAACAGCTGGAATGAAACAGTTCCCCCATATCCTTTTCTCGTCCTGGGCCAAGTACCTCCTAGAAACTGGGCGGTTTGCGAAGCAGCTCTGTGGCTGCTTGAACATGGACAAGATGAGGTTAGTTTTGTTGGAATTTTGGGCCCGCTTCCAGATGCTCTTTCCTCATCATGAGATCTTTGCAAAAGCAAGTGCTGGCGAGGTGGACCTTGGTCGCGCAGCGCCCTTCTACTCGCACACGGATGAAGGCCGCTCCCTGAAACACGATCCTTTGTGGATCCTTTCCTGCCATGGAGCAATCGGTCGAGGAAGCCGACTCTGGTTGAAGCAGAACAAGCACAAGAAACCTGTTGGTGAAAACGAGCAAGGATTGAACTTCATTGGGAATACATTTTCAAATCAGTTCTTGATCTGCAGTTTGCTGCGCAAGGTGGCGAATCGTTTTCCTGGCTCACTTGAGCAGATAATGGGTGTATTTGCTGATGATTGTGCCAAACTGGCATCCGATGGGGTTAGCTACGAAGGCGTGACAGTCTGGCTAGTGCACATCGGGACGAAAGGAGACCTTCCGGCTTTGAGCAAGGTTGGTGGATTTACCCGTGCGTTTGCTAACGTACCAAAACGACCATCAACAAAAACGCCATGCGCAGGAATCTGCCACATGTGCCTTGGAGGTCAAGAAGAGAATCTACGTACAGGTGCTGTGGATGTACCGTATGAAGACATGAAGGAGTCTCCAATCTGGGAAGCGACCATGCACACGGTCCTTCCGTGGGTTGAAACACCAGCAATTCTGCGGAACCTGCCGATGGTGCCGGAAGCCATGCGTGCCGGCTTCTTCCTTTTCGACCTCTGGCACAACTTCCACCTTGGCATTGCCAAGCACTGGGTGGCATGCAGTCTGGTGGCAATTGCAGAGTCAAATCTTTTAGCTCAGTCGAGTATGGAAGACAAATTTCAGGCAATGACTGATGTTTACGTGGATTTCTGCAGAACCAAGAAAGTTGCGATGTGGATCACTGAAATCAGCAGGGACACTCTCAATTTCCCCCAATCAAGTGCAGCTCCAGTGGGGAAATGGAACAAGGGTTCTTGCAGCACCACGATGATGCTGTTCCTTGGCCACTATTGCACCCAGTTTGTCAAGGGCAAGACGGGCAATCTCTTGCTTCTGAACATTGCTACTTGCCCTGCATGTCAATATATTTTTCAAGAGATACCCTCCAACATAGCCTGGGTGGATAAGGGTGCACACATCTATATTGATGTGAATTAGTTTCATTAGTGTTTGCAATTTTGCTCGATCTGAGGCTTCCGCTACTGATGCAATGAACCATGCCTTGTCCTTTCTTTACGGATCAGGGTACTGGCTGAGGAGCTCTGATGCAAAGGGTGTTGCCAAATTGATGCATCACTTTCTTTACACCTACCAAAGGTGCGCTCATATGACGATGGTTTCAGGTAAACCGAGATTTGCCATGATGCCAAAGTTGCATTACTTGGCCCATGCTGCACTCCAGCTGAAACGGCAATCGGAGCTGGCCAGCTGGGCCCAGAACCCTCTTGGAGCCAGCGTACAGCTCCAAGAAGATTTTATTGGGCGGCCGAGTCGTGTGTCAAGACGTGTTGACATTCGACAAGTGCATCGTAATGTGATTCACAGGTGTTTGGTGCTTTCTGAGATGGCATTGGTGAATGCAGATGTGGACGATCGCGGTATGGATGCCTACCCTTGAAAGGTTTGAAAAAATGTCACCAAACTGGTGATGCGATGGTGGTTGGAAGGGCTGGGAATTACTTTTACTTGAATCAAAAGGACCATATGTAAACCAATTCCTTTCCTTTCCAAGTTTTTCTTCGATGATGTTCCATTTTTGTGACACTTCATTTCAGGCAAGAATGCTGAAGATAGATTCCAGACCATTTTTTCAGAAAATGCAAAAAAACAGAAAAAACAGCAAAAACCCGTAATGCCCGTATTTTCACAAAAGGAGCAGATTATGGGTTGTGCATCGGCAGTGCAGTCGTATTATGTGATCAATGTCCAAAACAAAGGACAACCCGGTTCTAGGTATATATATATATATAAACAAAACACCCTGTTTTTTTCAGTACCAAAAAAAACAACACGTCACAGAAAAAAACCTGAGATAAATCACACCCAAAAAAACTGTGATTATCTTTTCTGGGTGATTAAATTTGTTTTTTTCATATTTCATCAACCTGGGAAGCCGTGGAAATCAACCTGGGAAGCCGTGGGATATGGCAGGAAACAGCTGGTTTTTTTCGGGGGTTCCCTTAGTAGGTGGTATATAGGTGATATTATAATCACCCAAGTGGGCAGGAAAAATGCCACTTATAAAAACTGCCAATTGGGTGATTATATGGGAACCAGGAAACTCCATTGATTATTCTCTATACAAGCTTACCCTTCCTGAAACTAACGAATTGCACCTGAAAATGGATGGTTGGATACGATCGTTTCCTTTTTGGGATGGCCTATTGTCAGGGGCGAACTCTTAGTTTCAGGAAGTGTACCATGTAAACAGGCAACCCAGTCTTCAAGGGCCGAATTGCATCATGCATCTAGCTGGTGAACCCGACCATGGTGCATATGTTTCTGCTGCGGAGATATCATATACATAAACAACCAGAATTGCATATGATACTGATACGACAAATCACATACAGCATCTCATTCAGTATTTAGAGATACTTTACACATGTTGTAAAAACCAACAAGTCATGTGTTTAAATACCTTATGAGTAGTAACAGAACAATTAGTATAGTTTGAGTCAATTTATTTCTTTCAAAGGGTATTTTCTCTTCTATTTGTGTGGGCTTTCAATCTTCATCACCTCCTGCCGTTTTTCAATGATTCGTTACTTTGCCAAGGCTCCGTCTGCCTCTTGCCGTCTTGGAAGAAGTAGAAAACCAGAAATGACTGGCTCAGGAGGAGCAAAACACCTCAACTCATCTCAGCATTGACATTTGGGTGTTTCCTAAAATGGTGGTACCCAACAACCATGGGTTTTCCTATTAAAAATGATCATTTTGGGGTGTTT
>OMLO01003773.1_pt1 | contig 12537 bp, 8 predicted proteins | sample 1674811 | NCBI WGS metagenome assembly OMLO01 (sample SAMN06265003, study PRJEB25207) | coral metagenome | isolation source: Coral host | place: Mexico:La Bocana,Puerto Morelos, Mexico | collected 2008-11-13
TCGGGCAGCATTTTCAAGACCTCGGTCACAGTTTTTCACGATACGGACCTCCCAGCCGGTAAATAACATATATATATAAACTGCAACATACTAGTCTTGTTATTGGTGTGAAACAGGAACATGAGAAGAATCACGTACTACTTCTAATTATAAAAACCTATTTTCAATCGTTTCCAGTGGCACCCAAAGACAGCTGAAATAATTATGTCAATGGCGAGAATCATTAAGGGAAAATTTATTCAATCTAAGAAAAAAAATCAAATTCTCTGAGAAAAAAAAACACCTCAGCGCACGCATGCTAGAACGGACGCCTTCGATCGGTAACATCCATTCTATTCTCGTAAATGTATAGTAGAATCTCAATATCAATTGAATTAGCCGATGAGTTCTGCCTTTGAACTTTTCGTACCTACAAAAATTGATTAATGCAACCCGCTCTTTCCTCAATTTTCTCATGGAATAACAATTCAGAGATCTGGATCAAGATCAATCGGATCATAGTTCATCAAAGGAACCAATGAATCCGGGACCAGAGTGGTTTCATCGGTTTCTTTGATGAACTATGATCTGAGTGATCTTGGATCAGTTATCCTGATCCAGATTACCCAAAGGAACGCAGCCTTAGCATCAGACAAATGAGCCTTCAAGGGAAACGCATTTCTACCTACGAGTAATCGATATTGCAAAATATTGATTTGCAATGCATTCGTACGTGGACGAAGGAAAGGATGAACACGAAGTCATTATTGATCGCTACGAGAGCCAGAGAATAGAATAGGGGGAAAAAGTGTAAGTTCCATAGAAGTAGAACGGTAGAAAAAGGAGAAGGGTAGGCGAAGGAGAAGGGGAGATTAAAAGGCTAAAAATATTCAAGCGGCCATGGAAAGTTCGGACAAAATTAAGTCAAATTTGAGCCTAAAGCGAAATAGACTCGTGAGTAAGTCCATATTGAGATTATCTCCGTGTCTGCAGTAAAATAAATTATATTCGCATACATGAAGCAAGAAAGCAATACAAAGTTTAACGAAGGAAAAAACGAACATTTAATGATTTTTTTTGGAGAAGTTACAACAAACCACTAAATTTTAGCAATGGATTCCTAGTTCGCATAGTGCAATCGTCTGGATGTAGTAAGTTTTGAAAAGATGTGTTATTGGCGACAACGACCTTATTAAAGCAATGCAGTTAAAAACAAAACGAAGCAACACAATTTTTATGCGATCTGTCCAGCTAATTAGCTCTTCAGCTCAAATCTTCCTAAAAACCTACGCAGCATGGTAAACCTTTTTCTGTGAAGAATTCCTAATAATATTGAAATGGACAAACCTTTTTTTACGCTTACTTTATGCTAGCTCAATCCCACATTAACACGCAGCCACATGTACGCATTGTGTACCTTTTTATACACTAGGACCAAAGCTGACCTCTGGTATGCTTTGATGGTGACATCCCAAAATCGTAATCACTCTGTCCCTGAAACAGGCATCAGTCGTTCTCCCTTTTCTGGCCTGTGTTATTAGTTTCACTGAGAGGGAGATGCTGTCTTCCAGAGTGTTTTTGAACAAGGAAAGGATCTGCGTGTAGCGGACCCAATATCTAACGGAGTAGACATTATCAGTATGGGAGTCTGCGGTACCGCATGCTTCAGTCTGGGTGTATTGTGAATTGCACCTTAAGTGTGAATTGTTTTGACATCTTATGGGCTTGCCGTATGAGCTATCCGCTATGGGGCCGGTTTACTTGTCCTCATTAGAACTTCTAACCTCGGGCGTTTTGAAGTGCAGGCAGGGATCACAGTAAAAATTGGTAGCTGTTCATTTCGCAACATAAAACCCCAAATCAGTAAGTTGTTAATACTACAGGCATGCTTTGCCTGGTAACAGAAATGAATGATAAAATAATAAATAGTAGCGATGAACGCATAAATATAATATCTACTATGCTGCACAATTAAAATAGTATTTCACAGATGATATATTGATCTGTGCCACTTTTCCAAATTAGGGTGCAACATTATTATGCTTGAAAACTACTCCATGGCTGATCATCTGTGGACTTTGTCAATGCAGTCTAGTAGTCTGATGCTGGTGTTGGTGCCGTTTCTGTAACGGGAAACGAAGCAAAACAGAGATAGCAAGAATAACTAAGAAATGCTAGCAACAACGAACGTGACTCTGGAGAAAAACTAAGATAAAAAAGAGATAGTAATTAACAAGATTTTTACTTACTTATACAATCTGGCCAAGGCATAATTTTGGCATAATCCTCTTGGTTCTCGGCAGGGCTGAAATTCCAAAATATCCATTTTCCATCGTCACAGACGTACAGCGTAGGGGGCTTGCGCTCAAAATGAAAGCCTTGGTTGCAATGTACACTACACGTTCGGTTGTCTCCTATGATAGTACAGCTCACGGCACCATTCTTAGGCGGTGGGTAGATTTTGCATTGCGTTGAAGCTACAGTAAATTAACGAGGGAAATAAAATACAGATTAAAAAAGTATATGTATGATGGTACGAAGAATTGCAACTAAAGCTGCCTTCATTTCTTTACATGTCTATCACAGAAAAATTATAAATATACAGCAAGGTAGCAATGCGAATATGTAATTCAATTATTACAGCGTTTATGTTAGGGCATCAATTCGGCGATGACTTCTAATTTTGCTTATGGTATAACATCTTTTGGTCAAGAATCTTGTGTTTTCGTGGCAGCCCGGTGTATTTTCCATTTTTTTTTTGTTTAATTTTAAACATTCCTGTTTTCTATGAACTTTCTTGCAATAACTTACAATTCGGGACCAGTTATGATGTAACAATGCTCCCTCTTCTATAATCCTGCTACAGGCTACAGTTTGTAGGAGTTCGAGCGTTAGCCGCTTATTCGGCCGATTCGCTCCGACGAAGAGCTAACGCTCGAAACTTTACGGTGGCCAATTCACATTATCAATTCACATTATCATTATCAACCCAGTTGATAAAACCAAATTATCTAGTAATACTCCTCACCGACGCAGCAGCACAGTTTCTTTAAAATCTATTTTCTAAACTCACTCCTTTAGTCCAAAATGGGGTTATCATGCTCGTTTTTGAGTTATTAGCAGGTCATACTGTTGCCATGGTAACCTATTGTTACATGATAGAAACGTGTTTATGACATCAACGAAATTGTTTATAGAATGTATTTAATATTTATCGTTGTTTTATTTTCTATTTTTAAATTTTCAACTTTGAAATTTTTGTTATTTTTATTTTATTTCGATTTTTCTTTTTCTTTCTGAGGGCCACAAGTTTATCGGTTTTATTACTGTCAATTGTTACCGTCTTGAAATAAAGTCTTACTTACTTATAAATACTCACTTACAAATGAATATATGAAAGTCATATATATATCCCGTTCAGGCCTGAATTTTTTTCAGGCTTTTATTTCACAACTGCTTAAGTTGTGAGTGTAACTGCGATGATCAATCCCAAATTCAAAGACTCACTTACTTACGTTCCTACACTAAGGAGTGGCTAAAATGACTCATCAAAGTCTTTGCAAGAGCTGGAAACTTCTGTGCGAGTTAAGACTTAATAGGATGCCGTTGGATCTCCTAACGTGGATACTCTACGTGCATACTCTTTGCTATATGACTATGCACATGTACATGTACGTGTGCACATTTAGCGCGTGGACTTTCGCAGATATGTGGTGGGTTTCAAGACGACAATAGGCAATGACAACAAAAATCAAATTAGTTATAGTTTTCTGTTTTACTCACGTTTTAATGCAGCGCCCTTGACCTGGAATTAAAGTACGGATAAATAATAGTTTATTATTTTTATCATAAGCTTGAATAAGCTTTCAATAGGCTTGATTCAAGGCCATACCATGCCATAAATAGATCATGAATAACAGTCAAAATAAAACAAATTTCCAAGCCATTTACCAGTTGAGAAATGTTTTTTTCGCATTATTTTAACACTCACGAGAACACGGCAACATTGCTATAAAATATAATTTTGTCGCTATCCCACGGGTGCGGCATTTGGCGCTTTTCTAATGGCCCCTCCATTGGTGTTTGTATACGCCAGCTGCTTCAAGGTGGGTCATTTCTCACCTTTTGTGTCGAAAAGTGTCCAGTTCCTGTCAAATGCCCGACGAGGGAGGGGTACATGGGTGGTGGGCTTATGACTTATGAATTGCATTTTTTTAATCAATCCAAAAACGGCTTCTATAACTTCAGTGACAAATTATTCAGTTAGAAAATTGCAGTTTACCTGAGCTGGCGCAATAGATAAAGAAAGCACAATCCCCAGGATGATCCAAGACTTCATGATGAGCAACGCCCTGCAAATTTAACGAAAAAATCATCAAAAACAACTTTTGAAAGCAAGACTCTTTCAAAAAGGTTATTGCTCAAACGTGATCGATTTCGTCAATCGTTTGCAGCTTATGCAGTTTAGTACAAATTCTGTCTTTCTTATAGGTTTTGATGCCACTAAGTTACTACATTACAGTTGTATCTAGATCTCTGAGGTGATGACGTTGCTTATCTTTGACGAGTTTAGACTGGGTCCGTTTAGACGCAGAATATCTTCCCACGCACCTTAATCAAGAAGTCAGTGCATTTGACAATACAAAAAGCAAAAGTAAAGCTAATTTTAAAAGGACGATTTTCAAAGGATGTTTACTTTTAAGAACAAGAAAACTAAGAAAATGATGGTTTGTATTCCCGCTTTGACAATAGACCTATACGTTTAGAGACCCCCGGCTTCTGACCGCGTCGTTTTTTCGCTTTAACTTTTGGCAATAACAGTACTTTGGAAAGCACAAGAGAGTTACGAAATTCCGAATATTGGGTGTAAAGGAAATCTTAACATCAGGACGAAATCAGCTGTAGGTTAAGCGACAGTTATTTGAAAACTATCCCATAAAAGCTAAGACGTTTGGATCTTCACTTACCTTTGAATTCACTGGAGCTGAAGATTCGAAAAATCGGAGAGGAACGTCGCGCGGCTGATACCTGAAGCAGAATGACTTCAGTGAATCAAAGAATCGTGCCATAAAAATGCTCATATTTTGTCGTCATTAATCAGCACATTATCTAATAAGCAGCTGAAATAATAGTTATGACATGCTGTCTGGATTTTACAGAATGTGTGTAAAATATTTTCATACCAAATGAAAACCCCACGCAGTATTTACTTTCTTTTAATCAAGGTACACTAAATTTTCGTAACTGAAAAAAAGAGTGCATGGAATGCACAAAAAATAAACATGGGAGCTTCACTGTCGTAGCTATTGTAGACTAAAATTATCGGCAAGGCAAAATCGCTTGCTATATGCTGTTTTTTTTTTTTTGCCTCCTCTGAAGGGAATTTCAAATAAATAACTTCCATATTTTTACCAAGGCATGTAGATCAGTTCACCTGTTACTAGCGTAGGGAGCTTAAGAAAGCCACGACGGCAACGGCAACAGAACATCGTTAAGCAAAAGGTTTAATGAGAAGAGCAATGGCTGTCCACGTGCGTTATAACCTATTCTTGATACATTTTTTTTATGCAAAACAGCAAACGGGAAAAATGACCATAGTCTGCGCTGTGTGGAGAACGTGAGCATTTCGAATTTAACGCTGTGTTTGATAACCAGTTTTGAGAAACAAAACAAGTGACTTTAGAGTACAGCGAAATCTGTCGGTAAAATATAAATTCATTATTTATCCAACGTTGTCCTCGGAGTCGGCGTCCTAGCTTCTTAAGCTCCCAACTACATAAATATCCACGGTCCTAAGCTTGCTGCCACTACAAACTCACTACATTAAGTTTGCTTTCTGTGTTCAAAATGCTTTCTCTATTTAGCGCTTTTCGCAGCTGGTTCAACAGGAATAGCGAATGGCACAACGAGACGAAACTTGCTCGAAAATGACTCATTTGTTTGAGTGTTAAGACAAAAGGTATAGCCTGCTTGCACGAGTCAGTTAGCGCCGCTATTACGACATTCTCTACGGAATGTTTGCCTCTTTTGACGAGAAATATGTTGAGCTGTGCAAAAATCTTTAGAGGAAAGAAGCTTTTTTACAATAAAGAATTTCTTTGGTTTATTTTATGCGAATTGAAAGTATTGTACTGCATTCTCCTGGGTACCGATTTTATCCAAGTAATTCTCAAAATAACTTGTAGTAAATTAAGTAGTAGTTAAATTTGAAGGGAAGTTAAACCAACAATGTCTAGTTTATTATCTGTTTTACCCATGAGACCTTGAGATAAGAGAGAGGGTTCATGGTCTAACTTTTGAAGAGAAGTTATTGGCAGGAGAAAGGCCGAGTCTTCCAAAGATATTCAATTGACCTGGAAAATATCAGATGATATTGTTATAGTTTTGTGTTTTGATTGTATAGGGTTTGTCGAGTGAGATGTTGCTAGCTGTTTCTCTCTGTTTTTCTCTTTGTGTTGTATTGAAGATGATAAGATCTTGTAAGGAATACTGGATGTTAAACGCATTAGCCCAAGAGGCATTAATTAAAATTTATGGTAAATGATCATTCTACGATATTTGTTTTGAAATCCAACGTGTTGTGGTGGATATTGATATCGTGGCAAGCATGTTTTACTAAAACCAAACCTGACACATGTCGATCTGAGATCGACATGTGTCAGGAGGTAACACTTAAAGCGGTAATATTACATAGTGTTTAGAGATGTTTTTGGCAAGATAGGTGTATCGCGTTTTAACCTGAGACAACAATGTATTGCATTCAGCGTAAATAATAAAATAATGCGAGTTTCTTTGTTTTATTTTTTGTCATGATTTTTTGTTTGTATACGTGGGGCGCGATCCATTCGACCAAAGTTTCCGGAAATCTCGGTCTAAAACTTAATGGATCGGCTCGGTCCAAATAGAAAAGTTTCGAAAAAGCGGGTCCACCTTTCGAGGTGGACCACTTTTTTCGGTTGGACCGGTCCGATCGAAATTGACCGTTCCATTCGACCTTTTCGACTCATTTTCAATCCCAATCACCTCGCTGTTCGTTACTTTCCATCGGTGTTACTCGTACATCCTTGTGTAGTAACAACAGTTACATAGCTGTGCAGTGTATATGCTATGGCTGTTAAAAACGGTCTATTTCCCGAGAGACTTTCGAATATTCTTTCGTTATTCGAAAGTGGTGTTTGAAGATCTGAACTCAACCGCTCAAAAAAAAAAATTTATAACTCCGGCAAACCCTGGCAGAATGCAATTGTTAAACCGTTAAAATATCGAGGGAGGATTAAACTTTTGCATGTAAAATAATCAGCGTGCTGCAATAGAAAACTGTGTTTTGGCAGTGTCCGACGTTTATAGTAAAAATGGCAAATTAGGCAGTTTCGAGGTCACCTTGAAAAGCGTCTCGTAAAAAAATGAAAAAAATCGAATTGTTCCAAATAAAAGCGATATTTGTGCATTGGATATAATGTTTGACTTTCACTGGAAAAATGAGGCCAATCGGTGAAGGTCCGAAATTTTCCTTATCCGTTCTTACGCGGAGAGCCTCTTAATTAGTTCAATCTTTGATCATTCCTACTTTTCTCTTGGAACTTGTAGTAGCTCGTACAGAATCACAGCGTGGTGGGAAAATACTTTCTTCAACTGAGCACCGACTAAGAATGGAGAGAGTTGCTCTAATTTAAACCCTTTAGACCTCGTATAATTGAATATGCTTTTGCGTGAGGTAGCCCTGTTTTGCAATATGGATAACGTGGCATCAGCGAAAAGCATTCCTGCGTGTTAATAATTACGTTACATTGACAACAAATTAAACAAACTGTCCCGCGTCCTTCCATTTTTGAATACAAACCTTCACAAACACTGCCGAATCATTCAAGGGAAATTTATACAATGGTTTTCTAATCTTTCTTTTCGCGATTCTTACTGAGTCACTTGGAGAGAATGTGCCACGAATGGGAGAACCAAATAGACCGTATGCATAAATGGCTGCCAATTAAAAATTCTTTTGTATGCATTTAAATTAGCCCAACTAGCCTCGTTGGAGAATAAAAATTCTTTTGAATTATCAACTCAAAAACGAGGTCAGTTGGGCTAATTTTAATACTTACAAAAGAATTTTTAATTGGCAGCCATTTATGCATAGGGTCTATATCCAAGCGTTCTAAGCAAACAATCCACCTGTACGGCTAGTCTAATTCAAAATCCACAATTTTGTCTGTAGTGGTGATTTTTTGAAAATCAGTACTACTTATTTCGGGACAGAATGCATGTTTCGTTTTATTCACTTGTTAGTTTGTCTGCTGGTCACTCAAATATTTCTTCTGCAATAATTAAATTACCCAAAAGTCATTGTCAACTCGAAACCAGATTTTTAACTAAGAAGTGCACTCTGTGCACTTGCACGCAATTTCAAAAGAAACCATCATGCATTCGCAGGGTGAATGATAAAAAAGTTACGTAATGTTAATTTCTTCATTTACATTTTATTTAACAAATTGACGTCAGTCTTTTATGCGTCTGTCCTCTTATTGATGATAAATTTCGTCATAACATTGTCAAAGAGGCTGTAGAACAACGAGCGCAGGCGAGTGGTTCCGCGTACGAGTAGCTCATTTGCATAGTGCAGCGCGTGCAAGCCCGATTTTGAAATTTTATCTGTCTGTACTCTTATTGATGATAAAAACGAGCCAATCAACGCGCGAGAAAGTGAACAGTTATTGTAAAAAATAAATTTCGAAGCGATTATTGGATCAAGGAGACATAGCTATTGATGATTTCTCTTTACCTAGAGGGTCATGCAAAAGAGGAAGTACAATTACTCCTCCTCCATCACCAAATCTGACACAATCTCCCTCCCTCCCCACGTAAGTAGTTCTCTTTCTCGTAGCCCTGCGATTCTTCCCTTCCACAAGTCGCGGGGACAAGTTCCATCTTGTGAACTGGCCATTTTTTCTTCAAAATCCAGTCGCAGTTACCAAAGTTTGGTCCCTGCGACTACTCGCCACTCTCTCGCTACTCTCTCGCTACTCTCTAAATAAGAGTTAGCAAAGTTTGGAAGACCAGCGGTTTACGATTCACGGATTCGTGGATTGGCCAGACAGTCCTATCTATAGAAAGTAGCAAAAATCTTATAAGATGCGTGACCCTATCTTTGCCCCTCTTCAGCAGACGAAAATTATTTAATGAAGAAGATAAAGCCGAAACGTTTAGCAAACCAGCTACCATTTCTCACTTAAAGATTAAAGAGCCCTCGTCCTATCTATAGACTCCAGAGGTAAACAGACAGACAACAGAAAAACGTTGACTGACCATACCGTTAACTCCAAACAAATCGCAACTCGCAATACTAATACCAACCAACGACCAGCTTCAACTATAATTTCACCTCAGCTGGCTTTCATGCGGGTCCTCTCCATCTTGGTGGAATTGGACCTTGGACTGATGCTTTTTTTTGTGGAAGGAAGAAAACCGAAGAACCCGCAGAAAGACCCTCCGAGCAAGCCAAGAGCAAAAAACAAACTCGACTGACATATGGCAACGGGCCGGAATAGAAACCCGGCCAAATTGGTGGGAGACGATTTCTCACATCAATGCGCTACGCTACGCTAGAAGTTAGAATGATATATTAGACTATTGAATGCAACTAACTGGATGTTTGGGCATATGCGCCAGCTTTGGTGTGATGTTTCTAGTCCCCCTAAATAGTTTAACCGAAGGGACTGGTCGCAGGGACTTGTCATACGAACAGTTCGCACAAAGCGTTTTGGGGAACAAGTCTCTGGGGCTTGTCCCAAAAATTCCAACTGGTTCAATTTGTGCGAGTAGTCGCAGGGACCAAACTTTGGTAACTGCGACTAAATTTTGAAGAAAAAATGGCCAGTTCACAAGATGGAACTTGTCCCCGCGACTTGTGGAAGGAAAGAATCGCAGGGCTAGTCCCCTCGCGTGTCCCCTCGCGTGTGCAGAGTATAACTTAGAAGACATAATTAATCATCGCAGTTGTGCACACAACTTCAGCAGTGAAATCAAAGCCTGGAAAAAACCTTCAGACCTGAACGCGATTCGAACCCATGACCTCTGCGATACCGATGCATATTCCTATTTGCCGGTGTTTTCCGCTGTCTTGCCACACGTTCCGGTTCGAACTGTTTGGCATGCTACGGTACTACATTAACAACAAAACACAGCAATCTTTTAAAATGTTAACGCCAAACCAGAAATTAGACCGGGAAGACCAAATGTGTTTACAACAACGCCGTTTATTCCGTTTCCGGTATTTAGAAAAGAAAATAAATGAAAGGTAAGCATGCGCATATGAACGAGGAACAGATATTTTTAAAACAATTACTCCACTCATCTCATATCCAGCTCGGTCTCTTGGAATAATGATGTTATTGAAAACACCCCTAAAATATAGATAACTGAAATAAAATAAAATTTACGCGTCCGGCTACCTTAGTCTCCTCCGCAGCAGTTATTTGGGCCGTCACGCAACGCTTCGTGGGGGAGAAGCGTTGCGTGACGACCCAAAAACGGCTGCGGAGGAGACTACCGGTTACCATACTTAAAGAGCATTTCATAATTGCTACTCCATGATGCCTAAGCCACTGAAAACTCTTGAATTATCCAGTTTTTAACAATAAGTGTTTTTTTAGGGATAGGAAAAGACACGCCACACTCGTAACATCTGTCGACTAAATGAACTTTTTTCATAGTTACAAACATGTCTCATTCTTCGCTTTAGTAGACATCTCTTTGGTTTCCATTGTTGAAGCGTGACTCTTATATCGCTTCGACTTGATGCTCATCATTGAGGTGAATTGACGATGTATCTTGCTGTTCAAGCCGATGTACAGCCATGGGTTAATAGCGCTGTTGTTGTGGCCAAACCAGAGGCAGGCTGTCTGAACAATTGGTGATTCCTTGCCCGTTTCTGCAAAATACAGCTGAAACACCTGCCCGGGAAGCCAACAGAGAGCAAACGCAGTGAAAACAATGATGAGCATTCGAACAACCTTTCTCTTGGTCTGCTGCTGTCGTCGGTGATTTTGAATGAGACCGTCCCCTGGTGCCTCATGGAACCACAACTTACGAGCAGTAATGGTGTAAAGGACAGAAATGACACTCACAGGCAGCAAATAGTTGATGACGAAAAAATAAATGTAGATCGCGCGGTAGACTCTGGATTCCTCTCCTAAAATTCCAAAATTGGCTGTACACTTATCGTTAGAATTTTCAGGTTGCAAAACCACAAAAACCGGAACGATAGACATCAGCGCCATTGACAAGAGCCAGACGACTGGTGTAAGGACTTTGGGTTTTCTGAACCAAAGAAGCTGTCGGAATGGATAAACCACTGCATAAAATCTGTCAACCGCCATAAATGTCAGGCAGAGAATGGACGTGCTTATTGTGAAGAAAGCGATGAATAATACTGCTTTACACGTGATTTCTCCAATGACGCCAGTCAGTAGCCACACGCCCTCCAAATAAAAATTGGAAATAGTGTAAGGTATCACAACCAAGGTGACCAGCAAATCCGCCACAGCATTATTGACAAACATGAAACTCGTCAGTGATCTTGCCTCCGGTTTCTTCCACACGATGTAGATTAGAAGAATATTTCCAAACAAGGAGGTAATCATGGTTATGACGTACATGACGATAAATATGATTCTTGCAGGGGGCTCCATATTTTATTTTTTTGTTGTTTTCCTGGTAATAAATACAGAAACAAAAAAAGAAAGATTAATACACTCTTTGTTATACTTTTTCTGCTAATTGTAGGCTATTTGCCACACTGCAGGCAACAACTTGAAGCCTGATGTGACACACACAACTTCTTGCAAAAATGCTATTAGCATCAAACATACGGACAGTGCTGAATTGGTAACTTTTTGGATAATTCTGCCATCTAGAGAAAGGGCGAATTTTTTACAGTTTAGTTGATGATACAACTGAATTAATATAGTAATAATAACTGAAACAGCAAAAGTATATTCTCAAAATCTCAGCCTCTATATTCTTAAAATATATATTCTTAAAATATATATTCTTAAAATTTCGCAAATTCAGTCTCTGATATTCTTCTATAGAAACAAATATACTAGAATTGTTGCACGGCGACACCATTACGGCAGCGCAAGAGAATGGACTGCACGGTTCACAACACAGCACAGTTTTTTTTTCTGTTAAAGTTGTCCACTTCTCACAAATGACAATGTTGACAGTCTCAATCGGACCTTACCTCAGATAGGAGGTAGTATTACAAGGTTTACACTGAAGGCCATGTACATTTAAAGAAGGATTATAGTGAATACCTTCCATCATTTCGCTTTCGCTTTCGTAATCTCATGCATCTTGAAAGTTCTCACACAGTTAAAAACATGTATGCTTTCAAGCAATACGTTAGGTGATACGGTCTTCACATTCCCATATTTGAACGTAAGCGAAAATCGAAAGAAAATTTCGTCGCTGCCCTCTTCTTACACCCAAGGGCCCGGGCCCAAGGGGATTGTCGCGGAATTACCGGCGAATTTATTCGCTGATTTCTGACATGGCAGCCTT
>OMLO01003774.1_pt1 | contig 12537 bp, 10 predicted proteins | sample 1674811 | NCBI WGS metagenome assembly OMLO01 (sample SAMN06265003, study PRJEB25207) | coral metagenome | isolation source: Coral host | place: Mexico:La Bocana,Puerto Morelos, Mexico | collected 2008-11-13
CAGCCAAGCTGTTGGAGCGCCTCGGTAGCAGATGAATGCCTTGGCATATCGAGCACGATTTTGGCAGCTAAATTTTGATAAAGATAAAGAAATTGCAAGTAAATGTACATCAATGCGGTGCAGCTCGCCTGTGCGGACAATCATTGGACTAACAGCTTTTCAATTCTAAGATGGCAACCTCTCTGCCATGTACTTGTACTTGCCAATGTACTTACTTGTATCAGCAAGGTGGTTTGCATATTTCTGTGCATCCACTTGTAGTTGTGCATTCCATTTCAGAGGTGGAACTCCGTGTTTTGCCCGATATTCATTGTGAGCCTGCAAGCAGTCCTTTTCAAATTCTGTCATACCTGAGACGCAAAAGACCAACAATACGCATTATTTAACGTGTATACCCACGTTGAATGTTGAGTAAACATAATGTACAGCTTATATGTTTAATTAGCAGACCTTCTCATTTACACACCCCAAATGCCATGTTGGAGAATGATCATTCGGCTGAGGAGAGGGAAGGAAGTAAAGCGGCCACAAATATTTATTCAAGTGGCTGTGAATTGACGAGCATATGGTGGAAGTACCCACTACGCTTTTAAGGCGAGCAACGATTGTGTGGTGCACGAGAGCAAGGAATTTGTGAGACAAGACACGAGGTACAGTATTTCGTAATTACCTATACGCTTTGTTAACTGTTTTCAGACTTAAGTTGACCTATATACTTATCTTGACAATGGCGTCACGAAACACCAAAGCATGATCAACTATCGTTAATTTTTCTGTGTTATTGTATTACCGTTATGGTTGATAAAAACAATTTTCAGCCTTAAATTGGTGAAAAGATAAACTCTAGTTGCCTGAAAAAAATGCCTTCTTATACAGTATAGCTGTTAAGAAGGGGTGTGATTTGATTCGAAGGCGAGAAATTTAAAGCGAAGAAAAAAACTACAGCATGAGGAGACCTCTGTGTAACACCAGTGAAGATTCAGTAGTGAAATACGGAAGATAATGTGCATACATGCAAAAAGCTTTAACTCCTTTAGCAGCTTTTTACTACTTGCGTGCGTTTGCAGCCTGGAATTCTAGCTAACATTATTAGTTAATCACCCACCTGAAATCATTCCACAACAAGCAAACAGAATGTACAGTAAAGTATTTGTCATCTTCCGGCAGTAGCGAAAAATTTCTAGGAAGATAAGGAGGGGTATAGTAATTCGTTTGCAACTTGCGCAACTGTGGAGAAACCCGATGAGCGAGCGGGACCAAAGAGTTGGTTACTCTTGCACGGAAATGCCTTTGGGGGCGGCTTTTAAGGTAGTTTGGTTACCCTAGCAACCAATAATCCTAACAATAAGTGCTCTTTTCAAAAACTCTTTTGTCATACGGAGCAATGCATTAAAACCACAACTCCGAAGAAAGAAAATACTTCGGTAGATAATTCTTTTAATGTTAGTTAATGCGAAATTGTGTTTTTAGCTTCTGTTGATCAAGCTCATTAGTTGTAGCTTCAAAACAAAATCTACTAAAACCTGGTGAGCTTATTTCAACACTGAATCAACAACAGAGACTTTTAGACAAACACCACAAAGGTCAAATCCTTCGCTGTGATTGACTATCCGAACGGGCAAGACGATGCTAACTTGGCCGCTCAGGAATTAACAATAGCAATAACAATAACATTTATTATTAGTATTGCGTCTTTTCTATAAAATATTCAAAAGCGCAGCACAACAGTAATTAATAACTAAAATTTACAAATCTTTCTGTCAAATTAAAAATAATATTTACATTAAATGGGTAAAAGATAATTACCAATAAGACATAGATATGTTAAGATAACTGAAATGATTCCTTAAATAAATATGTCTTAATTAAAGTCTTAAAGGATTCTAAGTTCGTTGCTACGCGCGCGGACCTTGGCAGCTTATTCCAGCAGCTGCCTGGAAAGCTCTGTCTCCCATTGTTTTCTTGGCTTGCATACTTGGTCTTTCCAGCCAACGGCCATTGTCGTTGCGCCTCAAATGGTAGGACGAAGGCTTTTGAATCTTAATTAAATCTGAAAGGTACTTAGGTGATAGGCCATGCAAAATTTTAAATGTTAAAAAGAGTACCTTATAATGTATCCTGGCGCGCACTGGTAACTAATGTAATTCTGCGAGTAGAGGTGTTATATGACAGAAATTGTGCGCACGATATATAAGTCTTGCACTCGCATTCATAACACGTTGTAGTTTCATAGACTGATATTCCGGGATTCCATACAGAAGGCTATTACAATAATCCAATCTACTACTAATGAAAGTATGAACTAATTTCTCAGCTGATTCTCGGGATAAATATTTCCTAATATGATGTATATTGTATAAGTAATAGAAAGCGCTGCCAAAAGTCTTCGTAATTTGAGTTCCCATAACTAGATGCGTATCGAACCATGTGCCTAAATTACGCGCAGAGGCTACAGGAGAGACTTCAGTCTGCCCAATCTTGATGTTTTGGATTGAAACTTTTGAGAGCTGCTGACGAGTACCTATAATCAGGAACTCAGTCTTGTCATCATTGAGCATCAGCTGATCCTCCCTCATCCATGTTCGGACATCACAGATGCACTTCTGCAAGGCTGATACAGCTTCGACTTCACTGGAAGAGTCAGAGTGCTTAAATGACAAATAAAACTGAGTATCGTCAGCATTAGTATGAACGGAGGGCAGATGGTGTTTTAGAATCTGGAACAGCTTACTCACGTAGATGGTAAATAAAAGCGGGCCCAGGCACGATCCTTGAGGAAATCAAACGGCTTTGAGAGAGCTCCGTTGATAGACACTTGCTGCGATCTGCCCTTAAGGTAACTCTCAAACCATGAAAGTACTTTCCCCCGCAATCCAATTGTTGACCTCAATCGTTCCAGAAGGATCTCATGTTCGACGGTGTCGAATGCAGAGCTGAAGTCGAGAAGTACCAGCAGCGTAACTTGACCTTTATCCATCGCCATTAGGAGGTCGTTCTTCACCTTGAGTAGTGCGGTCTCAGCCGGTGCTATTATGTTGGCGGTAAGCACTTTGCAATTCTGGAAACAAGCCATTGACTAGCATGTGCTCTTGTAATTGTACTGCAACCGCTTTCTCAGTGAGTTTGGACGTAAACTGTAAATTACTCACAGGCCGAAAGTTCTTATTTATCAATTGAAGACCAGAATTACCGCTGTGCCCCGCAAGAAAAATTTCCATGTGATATATAATATAAACTTTATGGAATTTATAATTCCTTTATTGTCCAAGCTTTTAAGATCAAGGATGGCTAAATATTGACCTCGTTCTTTTTGCGAGTTTATGGACCTTGGCCACCATTCAGCCATAACTATCTCACGCTTGGTCAATAACTCATATTGTGTTTTTTTCTCAAGCTTCTCAATGGTCCAGAATCCATCCGCACCCCGAGTTACGGACCGCTCCTAAATTTCGCTCCCAAAAGTTAGCGGTAATCGTTAATCTTTTGTCCTTTTTTACATTTTCATCAACGATTAATCAACGTAAGTTTATCTTTATTGACATTTAATCAACAAATCAACGACAAGAAAATCAAATCAAACAAAGAGTAAGTCTTTTTTTGGCATGAAAAGAGCCGTTTAAATGGAAAGCTGGGAAAGCATGAAGGGCGAGAGTTCAAGACTCGGCCTGGAAACGCACGAATTTTTTTCTTTTCTTTTTTCTCTCCGACGTGTTTTTTATTTCTTTTTCCCCCAAGAAGCTAATAAGTGCTTCCCATTTATATTAATTTATTATTTTGCTCGATATTCATGCATTGCATGCATCATGTTATTAAAACGCATGCTTGCCAGGAGCCCTCGTTCATTTCGTAACTAGGACGGCAAATGCTTTCTAGGTTTTTTTTTTAAACAATTCAAATAAGAAAATGCTCTCACAACATGCTGTTGACATAGCAGTAATTATCTCATCACTCATTGCTTCACTATGTTTCACATTTGCCGAACCATTCGACGACATTTTTCTCTTCGTCAAGTCAAGTTTTGCATTGGTCAGCGGAAATACAAACAGAAGTTTACGACCCAAGGAAGGATCGACCAAGCGAGTGAATTCGCGCTCGCTCACTAAACTCCTATTTTGCATTCTACAAAATAGTCGTAAAAACTGGGAATTGTTGTTTTAATTAAGACAGGACCAGCGGCAGAATTGTTTTCATGGTAACAGCACAACAAGTGTCGTTGTGTGTCTTTTGTGATAAACATTTCTGGCGCCAGGTTTGAAAACCACTGCAGTTGGTAGCAAAATGGCGACTGCTTCTTTGCGTTTTCGAAGTGTTATGTCATTGTTTAATTAAACTCTGACCACTTCTTCTTCTAATGCCGTTCTGTGGCATTGCAAGTCAGGCCGGTCTTAGTAACTACAAATAGTTCAGGAACTGAATAGACAGTCTTTTAAACACTTCGAATTTTACAGGAAGTCATCACTTAGAGATATCCTTTCATGTCTGACAGATTTATTTATTGACGTCTCCTGTATAGCAAGCCAATGTGCGGAAACAGGCTTGGAGTCCTAACGTGCTCAATCTTAAAAAGGCCCTTCTGTTTTTACGCCGCAGACAGGTTTGTGTCTCTTCGTTATGATTTTCTGCCTATCGCAGGGCTTCGAATGGTTGAGAAACGGTGTTTGAGGTGAGCTATGCCGAATTTTTGTTAAGGAATTGTTTCGACAATATGCAAAGTTAAAATCGAAGGGACCAAAATATAATAGCAGATAGTAATAGAAGACCAAAATAAAACAAGAATAGAGAAGGGTGAGATAGAGATATCTGAGCCAGGACTGTTTAATCATTAACCACTGGATGCCTAGTTCAGTCATCAGTGACACACTCGGCTATCGCCTCGTGTGCTACTTTTTTGTTCTTATCAAATTTTGACGTCATCTGTGATCTATTACTGAACAGACGCACGGCAACATGGAATCTATTTGTTAATTTGAATTTACCACGAATTCAGACCCCTCAGTGACCAAAGCTACAAAGAAAAAAACTGACCCCTTGAACATTTACGTTCAGTCATAATATTAATGAACATTGCTTCTGCTCGTAAACTTTGCCTATACGTAATAAATTTTGTTATTTATTCACTTGAAAAGGTTTGTTGGTATTCTTTTAAAGGGAAACTGATGTTTGCGTTTTGCCGAACGCGCGCTTAAACTTATAAGAAACATTTTTGGAGTACAATAAAGAAGAACTCATGCTGTCTGGGACATTTTCAACCACATTATTAACAGGATTAAACCCATAGAGCGTTAGCCGTCTGTTTATCTAGACGCACCAATCGAATAGTACAGCCTTCAACGATGTTTTTTACGAAGAAAATCAATCAAAGTTCGGAATATACCAGAATAAGCGTATATGTCTTTTAAACAACAACTATTGAGTCCGTATTGTCTACCTATGCTAATAACCCATCATTATGATAAGTCAAAAAACTAATGTACAACTTGGTTTTTTTTGCATTCAACTTTAAATAAAAGTGTAGCGAAAATCTTCCAATCAATTTCTCTATAAAACGATATGTATAGGAAGCAGCCAATAAACCTCACAAACGTCAGCGAATAGCACCCCATATAAATCGGCTGCAATCAACCCAACCTTGCACAGACTCTTCGGATCTCGATTAGTTTCTTCCTGTAAGAAAAACCATGGATTGTGAAATCACCCGTGCTATCATCAGGATGGTAAGTAATTAAAAATTATAGATTAAATACATAGAACTATTGATTTACTTTCGTTCCCTGCTATATCTAAGTGTTATCCAGAAATATTTCTTTTTAAATCGTTGCTCCATTGAAAACGGAAATGGGCGCCACAAACGTGCGCTATAAAAAGTCCGGAAAAAAAAAAAACATAATAACATAGCTCTCTCATATAGTTTCTCAAATCGCATTATTGAAGCCATTCCAGCCAATTTAATACAGTTTACACTTACGAATGGAAAGAATGTTTACAAATCATGGAATTATTTCTTAGTTGGCGCAAAAAAAGATTTAGAAATGTGCGCCAAACTCTTGCACATATATGAAGTCAAGAAATATGATTGCACTCTCAAATATAATTTGTGTTTATGAAGGCTTTTTGTTCTTTCTGTGACGTGCATTTGTGTGCGTCTTTTAAGTAATGGAGGTTGTACATTCAGGGTGTACGTTTTTTCGGAAACGTTTTTTTTTTTCTTTAAGGACGTGTTGTAAGTTAAAAGCACTTCATTTTATTTTCCCCTTTATTTTCGGTGCTCAGCTTCAAAATCCAAATCTCCGTAAAGCCATGTCGTCAACCAACAATGTAGTCGGAACATGTTCAAAACATCGATTCATTATCCCTCGCTTACTGAAAACAGCGCGTTTGACTTCAGGGTTAAAGTTGACTTGTCCTTTCATCTTGTCGACGTAGACTAAAAACCCTAAAGTACTTTTAAAATTAAAATTGCCTTTATAACCGATTTGGTTTGTAATTCGGACGTAATTCCATTTTAAAACGACCCTGTTTAACAGGTTAAGATTTGAAACCCTCCAATGGCATGATATGATTTTCAACCGTAGTTTCATCGAGTAAAGGGAGGACGCCCTCAAACTGTTAAGGTTTTAAAAGTAGGCTCCGTTATGCAGGTTTAAATTTAAATTGCGGTTAAACGATTACAATTACCATGCATGTAAACAAACCAAGGACCGATGTTATTTAATACTCTTTCCTACTGAGGCCTAGGTACATTCTCTATATAATCGTTTGCATAGCCCATATTTCCCCGTGGTTTATATCGTGCAACAGTAAACCACGTGTCCGCGCTGGTGGCAGTCGCCATTCCCAGCTCAGAGGTCTCCTTCCAAACTACTTGAGTGAAATGTAGGATGACGCCTCCTTTGCTTTTGCCCGTGTTGTAGTCATAGTTTGGCTCCTCAGAGTACCAGTCTGCTACCATTTCACGACACTGGACACAATCTTGAGTCTTGGGTCCTTGACATTGTGTTGGCATTTTAGACGGATTACCCGGCTGAAACCAGGCGAGGTTTTCACCTGATCCCGCATTAATGCTCTCCATATCATGCGGAGGTGGTATCGTATCTGCACATTAAAAAGAAATCAACAAAATTGAATCTAATGAAGTAAACGCATTTTCTAGTTGTGTTTTTTTTAGGGATGTAGAAGTATGGATGCTATCTTATTGAATTCGTTTTGAGTGGTCTACTAGCCAGTTTTAAGCCGTGGTGCGATGTGTTCTTGACAAATTACAAGATAACATCAATTTCCGATATAAGTCTTTCCACCAACCCACACCGATAAGAATTGATCAGTGTTCTCCTGATGCTAACCTATATGCAAACTATCCACTGCCATACATACTTTCAACGGAATCTAAACCTTTGTCTTGGTTGGGGATTAGACGTTATGTCTGAGAGCCATTGCACTAACCCTACTGGGGGGCTGCTCATTCGCCTTAAACATAAAAAAAAAAAACATGAGATATTCAGAATGTTAATTTCGGCTTTGAGATTTTTTTGTTTTACATGTAAGCTTTTCGATTGGATCACGAAATTCAAGCTATTGACAGATCGGAAGAGTTTTAAGATCAGACGCAGATACAAGAGAATCATGGATGGGTGACCAAATATGAATGTGTCGTGTTGTAATACCGTTAAGTTCCGATAGTACCGACTCCTCGAAAGTGGCGATCCCCGAAATCAACGTCAATTTTTTGTGGCCACTGGTAAATCCCGAAAGTAGCGACATCCCGAAAGTACTGCGACACCCTCGAAAGAAGCCACCTCCCGAGAATAGCGACCCATTGCTATCGGTCTAATTCGCGAGTAAATGTAGTCTGCAACTGCATTCCCGAGCCTTCCAACCCATATTCACATAACGCATTTTCATAGTCAGCCAAAATGAAAAACACAAACGACGGCGAACAAGATGCAGACTGCAGTTGCACACGTGTCTAGCGGAGGTCCTGTACAAGCCATTGTTGGAAAAGGAACCATCAAGATGACTTGCCGTGTATATTGCGAAAGCAGTAGTGCGCCTGAGGGTGTATGGGTTAAAGACTAAAACAACTAGTCCCGACCACTCGGACACTGGGAAGGCATCCGGAGCCCACCCATGTGGTAGTTAAAATACAAAACTGGATAGACGAATTTTGTCTTATTGTGCATTTTTTTTACCGCATTTCTGTATTTATCATCGTTACCTTCTTTTTATGAAACACAATCTATGAATACGAATGCAAATAAAATGTTTTTTTTAATTTTATGTTGTTCATTTTTTATTTCGGAAAAATAGCACGCGCCAACTCTCTTTGTAAACGAAAGTAACGATCTCCCGAGAGTAGCGAGACCCAAGCTGCTAATTCCAAATGTAACGATTGTCACTACTATTGGAACGTTAGGGTAGAAAAAGCGTGTTTTATTGTTTTTCGCCTCATTATCTCGATATCATAAAGAAAATGAAGAAGCCTAAGCCGTGTATTACACTGTGATAAAGCAATCCGGACATCAGAGAACACTCGAGAAATCACTCGCCTGCGACTCGTGTTTTTCTACATTACCCTCGTGTTCTCAAATGCCCGTCGTGTTTATTACAGCGTAATACACGGCTTAGGCGTCTTTATTTGTTAAATAGTTCATATCATTTCGCCATGTCCGTATTTATTTGCAATAACGTATATACGTAATAGTGAAGCGTATCGCTCGACCTCTCCTCAATTCTCTCGTTGGTTGATCGTCTAAAAAGTTTAATCGCGGCCGTTTGAATAGTTCGAAAATTCATGCAGCTGACCAATTTTGTGTTTTCGTTAATCGAGTAAGGCTAAAGAAACATTGAAAAAGGCCATTGAGCATTGATTTTCGACTTAAAAAGTAGAAGCTAAAGAATAGATTAAGAAATTGCAAGTAAATTGCAGCTCGCCTGTGCCGACAATCATTAGACTAACAAAATGCGCCCTTCATCGGAGCTCTTCAATTCTATGACGGCAACCTCTCTGCCGCGGTTGCTTATCCGTGTCCCTAAGGTATCCATTGTTCAGAGGTTGGAATGTACTTACTTGTATCAGCAAGATGGTTTGCATATTTCTGTGCATCCACTTGTAGTTGTGAATTCCATTTCAGAGGTGGAACTCCGTGTTTTGCCCGATATTCATTGTGAGCCTTCAAGCAGTCCTTTTCAAATTCTGTCATACCTGAGACGCAAAAACCACCAATGCACACTATTAAACGTGTATACCCGCGTTGACATAACGTAAAGTTTTTTATTAGCAGACCTTCTCATTTACACACCCCAAATGGCATGCTAAAGATCATCCGCCTGAGGAGAGAAAGGAAGTAAAGCGGCTACAAATATTTATTCAAGTGACTGTGTGAATTTGAATTATGACATAATATCTCGCGAAAATGACTTTATTAATTAAAAGTTTTTGTTTTTCGGGTTGTTCCTAAAATTGGAAGAGCGGTAAAAAAGTCAAAATATCACTCACAAGAGACTCAAAAACGCAATATAGTGTCTGTCAAAATACATTGCCATGACAATTTAAATTCGATGAAAGGAAACGATGACATGCCCAAATGATCTGAAATGAGTTTGAGGAAAATCGATGAAGTTTGGAAACTACCAGCAGGTATGGCTGGCTGACCTCAGGCGAGTGGGCGAATCTGATCTACAACTATACGTTGTAACAGTACGTGTTTCAAACTTGGGACCACAGAGAGAACCAAGAATTGAAGTGTAAGTGCCAATATTATTAAGCTTGTGGTTACACTAAAACTGCTCTTATTCCGGGTAAACCAGTGTTGTCCGTTACAAAATCCAGCCATGAGTCACAACCATGTCACAAAACAACTGCTTTAAGTTATAGGTCATAAGGTGTAGGTAAGATTTGGCATCCATTAGCGACGTTGCCTTTTGAATTTTTTACCCGCCAAAACTATTCAACATTAATCATTTGCAATCAGGCATGATGCCTATTCGATTCTTATTGTCGATTTTTATCACTGCTACTCAAAGGTGGTGATTTACAAATCAAACATTTGACTTATAAGAAACTACTCTACATTGGTCGTTTTAAAGAACTCAAAAGTGATGCGCATTGACTCAATGAGAATCTGAGTTAGGTTCACCATCGTTTAGTTTTCTAGGAAAGAATTTTACAAATCCTTTCCAACAGTGCCACATTAGAGTAAGTACTCAGACATTTGCTAATGACTGACAAAATTTTCTCTAACCTTCCGATCCTCCTCCCCCTGCTCCCCCAGGAGGGGTAGGGGGGCTACCCGATGGGGCAACTGAGGATCCCTGAGGCATTGTAGTTTCCCCTGGTGGTACAGCCGTTGTTCCCAGTGGTGCTGCAGGCGGCTTTGCTCCTGAATAACAAAGCATATACTTTAGTTGCCCCCTTTAAACATTATCCTCTACTTCATAGCCCAAATTTGCTTTCCAACCGAATCTAAACCTATGGAGCACTAACAGAAGAAGCACTAGTAGCGTAAGACGGTAAACATTTGAGATGTTTTAAATTTCTATAAAAATAAACACATTTTTAAAACGGAGTGTGCCTACCGCCATAAAGTATAATTCATACTGTGTATCCTTTGTGCTATTTGGTCTTTTTTAGTTCGAATAATCAAATTCTTTTTCCTTCAACCCTTTGACGCCTGAGCACGCGGATCAGTGTGTGCTTAATGGTCGTGCTCTTTGTGCCACTTGTGTGACGTCATTGATTTAAATGCCACCATGTATTCTTGATAAGGATTTGATAGAGCATGAATAGATCTATCCTGGTCGACGGCATTCCGACGTAGCACATTAAAAAAGAAACGTTAACGGGCAAGTTTGGCTTATGCGCATGCCCCAGATTAAAAAATTGTGCATTTTGTTACAATTGAGGAAATCTATCTTTTTGTAATATAGAGGGTTAACAACGGGATTTTTTTGATGGCTAAGGTTAAACTTTCGATTTTTCATTTTTCAGACTGTAGAATTGTTATTATTGTCACCCAAACTAATAATAAGAAAATTGGAATAGGCTTTAACAGCAAAATTAATATATATATTTTCTTAGAACCTCAATCGTCTTTACTTGTTATTTGATCTTACCTGAAGGCATTTCACAAATATAAGGTTTGGGATATTGGCCTGAAAGATCATTAAATAGTCCCCGAGATCCTGATGGATAATCTTTGGACATGACAGCTGCATTCCCATCCCCAGACGGCTCGTACCTTTGCCATTTCTTAATGGTTAGCGGCTTTCCGCTAACCCACTTCCAGGTTCCCTGTTTCTTCAAACCTATGTGCCATTCATTAACTTCCGGCAGCGTAATTTGTTGAATCTCACTATTGACGTACTCCCATTCAGGTTCTGTTTCCATAGAAACTAGATCGCCTCCTTCGGCTTTGCAGCTGTCTTGATTCTCGTCCCAGGTCTTGCCCGTTTTAACAAATTTGTAACAGGAATTAGCAAAACATTTATCGCCAGTTCCTAGAGAAAATATAAAAGTATAATTACTTGAAGTTTTCTTGTAATTATTAGCCGAAATGTTTCGCTTAAGCGCTCGAGATGCTAGTTTACTTTGGTAGCTCAAAGGAGGGTGCTTATTGGAGGTGGGACATTTTTTTTGTTTTTTAGCAGACACATTCGTACATCTGAATGTGGCGCAATTAAATAATGTCTTAATGTCTATAACAATAGGTAGATCGTATAGTGGGATCGTCCTGGTGAGGGTAGTTCTGAAAAGAACTGTTGTTGGTGACTGATGTTTCGACCACCTGAGCGGAAGTCATCTTTAGAGTCAAGTGAATAGTGTTTGTCAGGCGCTGATGTTATAAGTCTGGTCCGTTGAAACTGATTGGTCAGTTCAGCCATGATGATATTGGCTGAAAGACTCAGACTTGTAAAGTTTGTCATCAGTCATAGGTCGGTTTCGATCCGTCAATTGTAGTCGATTGAAGGCCCGTGTATTGTTAGCCAGATTATATCGGTCTGTTAGAAGTCCGTTTGTCGGTTTTGTTAACGTCGTGGATAAGTCGTTTGTAAGGCGCCGATAGTGGTTGACATCTGTTAAGAGGCGTTTGTTTTAAGTTAGTGTACCAGCTTTCTAGAGTCAGTCGTTGAAAATAGTTCGTACTGTAGGTTAAGCATTGGGCAGTGTTCCAGTCAATGTTGTGGTTAGTCAGTTGATGATGTAAAGCGATGTGATTGTTAGCATTACCATTTATCGTGGCTTGTTTGTGTTCAGTCAGACTCATGTAAAGATTTCTGCCAGTCTCACTAGTGTAGGAAGCCTGGCAGTCGAAGCATTTGATCTTGTAAACTGCTCCCTGTCTGTTGTTGGGTTCGCCCCTGTCTTTAATGTTGGCCAGCAAATGTCGTAACGTAGTTGTAGGTTTGTGGGCTACACGGATGTTGTAGGGCTGTAGGAACCGTGAGATGGTTTCAGAGGTACCCTTAATAGGACAATCACATGACTTTTCGAGGGCATATAGTTTATTTGTGGCCCGAGTAGCATCATTTGCGCCCGAGCGC
>OMLO01003775.1_pt1 | contig 12537 bp, 9 predicted proteins | sample 1674811 | NCBI WGS metagenome assembly OMLO01 (sample SAMN06265003, study PRJEB25207) | coral metagenome | isolation source: Coral host | place: Mexico:La Bocana,Puerto Morelos, Mexico | collected 2008-11-13
GAAGATCTTTACCAAATCGCAAATCGTCGACTCAGTTTGCACTGAGTATGGCGTTTAAATTGTCCTTCCTGAAAGGGTTGCTTAATTCAAACAAGTCTCTGATTTGTCATGGTTTGCTAAGAGACAAAGACGAAGCTACCGGTCGTAGGCTCGATTATCAGCCGCTGTTTCGGGAAACGAGCCCTCGCTCGCCCTCGAAAAGACTCACAATGGTGAGAAGGTCGTAATAAAGAAGCTATTGAATGAGGACGATCAACAAAAGCGTCTCTTCATCAAACAAGCAAAAATACTCCATGGGATTAAAAGTGAACACATCGTCAAGTTTAACGGCTGTGTGCATTAGCAACCACAAATTATTATTTAACCCTTTAAGGGGGAGACGAAGGACGTGCTTTTTCGCCGATCTGTGGCTTTTAGCAGTGTTCACAACTATGGCTACGTGGTTACACGGCGCCTACGGAGCTGGCTAAGCCACGTGGCTTCGTGGCCTAGCGACCTGGCCTGCCTGGCCAAACGACAACTCGGCTGCCTGCTCCTAAAGTCCATGAGCCCAATCAAAATAAATATCACTCACTTCAGTAACTTCAAAACTCTCTTCATAACACTGCTTTTAGCGGCGTAGCTACGAAGCCGCAGGGCCATGATTTTAAGAGGTGCGGCTTCAAGTGGCGGAGTATTCTGCAGTTGCTCCTTGAGACGGGATATATAGTTCTGTCTTTTAGGGTTTCGGGTTATTTTCCGCCATTCCGATAACCTGCGTAGCTTGGTAGTTTAAGAACTGGTTTTGCCGCTTTGTGCACGCGAGATCAAAATGCCTAAACCGCCAAGCTACGCACGCCCGACGAAGCTGGGAACTAGCTATATGGCTTTGTACTTCTGGCAAGCGACGGAAAGTAAAAAGGCATTTGCAAAATACGGCTTATAAAATATATTTCTCTGAAAAGTAGTTTTTAGTTAGCGTAATGTGGGGATTTTGATGTCTGCTTCAGTCCTTTGATGTTGACCAAGCATCACCCGAGTCACGATTTCGCCCTGACTCATCGTCCAACGGTTTCTTCACGGGTGGCCTGAAATAATGCCCAGGCTTCGTGGCGCGTGCGCTAATACTAGTGCACACGTGCTGTGCTGAACTTTCGACGAGTCCCAGGAAAAAGGAACTCAATATTTTGCATACATCACATATCCTGCACGTCAAAGTCATCTATATAAAGGAAGTACCAGAATTGCACAGCAGGGTCGCGAATAAATGTCCTGACAGTTATTTTTCGTCCAACTGATAAAAACTTCCACATAAAGTTAAGCATAGACTGCGTTGGCGGATAATCGGAGGTTTAGTGCGAGGTTTCCAGTCAAAACATTTGGCAGTTGTGCAAAGTGCACCTCATCTGAAAGACGTCATTGCCTTCTATATCGCAAAATTCATGCACCTCATGGTTCTATCGTGTCTGAAGCTATGATGAGCACACGGTTTTTCAGCGTGTTGTTGCAACACATAGGGTAAAATGTTAAAAGTCAGGCCAGACGAGGTTATTTCATGTTTTTTTTTTATTATTATTATTAAAATTTTCTGTTAGGCGTGTGATTTCGTGACAACACCATGGAAAGTTTTAGAAAGACAGGAAATATCACATTAGAATCTTATGATACTGGTACAATCTTGAAACAAAAAAATGGAAATACGGATTGGTCCAAACAACTGAAACGCAATGAAAAGCGCTACTTCTTAAAATAACAGTTATTCGTGTGATTTCGTGACATCGTCATGAAAAATTTATAGAGACGGGAAAATCATATTCGAATTTCAGTTTGTTGATTTTTATATGATCTTCTAACCACAAAAATAGGAAGTTCTGGAGCGCTGTTAAGCACAGCCCAAGCAAAAAGACAAAAGCCATTGCAAGTTCCTAAACGCGTCAGTCGACCCTGTCGACCCTGTCGAGAGCGTGTCTAATTTCCATTTAGTGAATCGTTTCACGCGGTTAGATTTCACAGACGATGTAGTCGTCAGTTGATTTCACGTGATCCAGTTGATCGGAAGAGCGCGCTGATTGGTTAGTTTCTTTGTTCTTTGACATTGTTCACGTGAGGAGATTGCAAGTTTACCTATGAAGCAACATCGGGAAGAAGATTTACGTGCCCATTTGCACTGGCCACGAAGCGAGAAGGCAGTACGGGGTTGGATGTAAAGCATTCCAAAATTCTGCTGGTTGTCGCTGGTGGAAGCTTGGAAGGTGTAGGAACTGGCCTTCATATTTCTTTCTAGACATCTCACCTACACAGCTGAGAAGTCGCACACTGAATTATGCCTCCAACACCGTCTTTGAAGTCTTCTGTTGTGAAATGCAGTTCCTGCAGGAAGAGTGACTCGGAACTCCACAAGAAAGACAAAAAGGTTCATTTTGCAGATTCGATGGGACTCTCTCTCGTTTCTGTAGTTTATTTACCGCAACCTGCGCCAACGGCGATATTTCCGTCGAAGCGAAGGTGGTCTTTCTGCGAGGAGAGAGCGAGACTTTTAAATTTTACTCCGCCGGTTGAGAGAAAAGACTTCAATGAAAGACTGAACGGACTAAATGTTTCTTTAGAAAACGTTATTTTGCGGGGCTTTGGCATGTTCGGAACGGTAAAAGTTCGAAATTTAACTTACGAGAAAAGAGTAACCGTGCGGTACACAACGGACAGCTGGTCAACTTACCGTGATGTCGTTGGTCAATACCTTGATGGTTCCCACAATGGATTCACGGACACTTTCTCTTTTGAGATCGCGTTGCCGTCAACTCTAATCAAAGACTGCAAAGTGGAGTTTGCTGTGTGCTACAAGGTTCATGGAATCGAATTTTGGGACAATAATAGTGGAGATAATTATCGAGTTATGTGCTACTCTTCAAACCAGTGGAAGTCGCGAGAATGGGTTTATAATAAGAACAGTTTAAACGGTTATACACATTTGCAAAACAGATATGTTGGCCTTAGATTTTAGTACTGAAGTTTAAGCGTCGGGTATCAAATATGGAACTCATTTGTACGAGGGCTTCGAAATTTATATCGAATATTTAATTTTAATTTATTGGAATTACGAATGATGGTTGACTTGTTGTCAACTTCTGTAGCGATAGACTCAAAATGTAAATTTCATAGAAAACTAAATTATTTCATTGTTGATGTTGATGTTGATGTGTATGTTTCAAGGACATAAGCGGTAAGAGTCGTTTTTTCATTATTTCTGTGGACTCAACATGCATAACGCGTAAGACTTGTAACTACGTGTTTCGTTTCTAACCAAAGAAGAATGTAGAGTTAAAAAAAGTTGTCGAGTTGGCAAAGTTTGTTAGAATTTTTTCGTTTTGCGGTAAAACGAAGATAATAAAGTTGTTTTTTTTTTATTTGAATGTAGAGGTTTAGATTGTTTTCCTTGTATAGAAGCGCGGCTTGTTTCATGACACACAGCCCAATATCAGCTGAAACGCACACACGGAGACGGGTCCCACATAGTTTACGTACTGTGTATTCCGTAAATGAATGTTATGATTGTGCAGTCCAAAATTTCGAATCCAATAGAACCTTCTAGTATGCAGAGCAGAGTTCACGTACGTGAGATAAGTAGTCGGGCGCAAATTATCTGTTCAAACTGTGACCTGCGATTGTTCTATTTTAGGCCCAGGAATGCGTTCAATTTACTTCTGAGGGAGGCAATTGCTAGCAGTTTGAGACTGATAACTTGTCTGTTTTCTTTCTATGGCTCAGATTTTGATTATTTGGAAAACTGTGGTGAGCATGTAAAATTTGACTACCATCATTTACCATATCGAAAATCTAATTTCTCATTCAGTTTGTTTGTGGAATACAAAGTTGAAATAGCAGCTATCCCATTGTGATTGGTAGTAATCAGTTTGAACTTCTTTCAGGATCTTTTGTTAATCAGTATTGATGTAAATGCTGCATGATATAGTGACGGCAATTTAGGTAATTGTAGAGACTAGTCCAGAAAACTGTTTGTGTATTTCAGGGAAAGTAGACCCAATTAAGTTATACTTGTACTGGCTTTAAGACACTGGCAAGGTATTGTTCTGAATTTCATGAAACCCTAAATTGTTGATGGAAAGAGGCCACCATGCAACGCATCCAAATGGTATTCTGGATAGTCTGGAGAATGTAGTAAGAGACCATACAATTCTGTCTGACTTTCTATGTGGAATAAGTGTTCCAAATGAACATTGTAACTAGCCTTGTGGAGAATAAATAAACTTGTACCCCATTCACACCGAAGCTAAAACACGTTTTAAGCCAGTTTAGTTAAACATGGTTTGAAATTGTTTTTCCTCATCAAAGTTGTTAACTGATGTTTGTCGACCTCAAATGTAGCACAGTGAAAGCACAAGTTAATGCTTACTGGAACCCTGTGTAAAATTAAGTCTTTTGGTTTTCTGTGGCTGATTTTCATTTTGTTAAACCTGGTTTAGCTAAACATGTTTGTTGGTGTGAATGGGGACCGTATTTGTTTGGCTGAATGTAGCATGCTACCAATATAGAGGTGTACTGCATGTGAACTGATTTTCTATCTCCATCCTTTCTACCTTTGCGCCATACAGCCTTGCAAGCATGTAAAACAGCAAAGGCAGATATATTGTTCATATATTCAATAATACTCATTAACAGCTTTGTTGAAATTATTACTAGTGATCCACAAATGAACAAACCCTTGACAATCTTCCCTGTGTAATGTGTTGTTACGAACCCTTTAAATAGCTGAGCCACGACATACCCACGTGAAAATATGAGACAGCCAATACTGGGACGTGAAATGGATATTTGAAGCCCCTTTCACACAGTATGTTACAGTTAAAGATTTAATGATTTGATAGGCTTGAGTTAGTAGAGTCCCCAAAATTGTTTGCTTCCCTATCTCGTAACAAGAATATCTTTACCAGTAACATAATCCACATAAAAAAGAATACTGATCTTGAGCTGTATAATACAGTATGTCTGCTCATGCATGGTAGCAGAGACCAATATACAAATAACAACTTTTCTTGATGAACTCCAATATCCATGCTGAAACTCATAATCCATCACTTATCATGTAATGCATCCTGTATTTCATGCACTGCCAAGGTATTTTCTCTTCACTAAAAAAATATTTGTATAAGTATGTTCTTATAGGAACTGGTAAGACTGTTACCCGTCTCCTCCAAATAAAAAAATCAAACTAAAATGAAAAATAGGAACTTTTAAGTGCCCATTCACAAGCATCAATATGCGTTAATTGGCAGGGGGTGCAAATATTAATACACAAACATCATTATCTCAACCAATATGCTGAAGAGCCTCCTGACTCACTGTTTAAATCCAGACCAAATCAAAACTAGTGTAATTTGTTGATTTGGCATTTTCCTGATTAACAACTTTGGTAAAAATATTTCATGCAAGGCACTGAAGAATAGCAAATTGAATGTTGTACACTTTTCTAGACAAATAATTTAAACACCCATGGCTCTTATTTGCTTGTTTGTTATTCTTGATTAATTCCCTATTGTGCTAAGCTTAGCATGCCTGATACACACTCTCTTTATTCAGAATAATAGCATCTGCTAATGATGATTGTAAATGTCAGCCATATGATGCACAAAGACTGCTAAACCACGCGTGACCTGATCACGTACAAACGCATGTAAAGGTTCTACAATATCTGCAGCACGTGCAAGGTGAATGTCTCTGAGGTGAAGCAGTCAAGGCATGGCTATTTTAGCAAATTATATAATGTTTCCCAGCCAACTTGTCTGAATAAAAAAAAATGTTTTGATTTTTCTTATGATCAAGTCCAAAGTATTAAACTTGAATAGGTTGGGTGCACACAAACAATTATTTACCTACCAACAAGTGTAATCAACTTATCAACAAGCACATACATGCTATATACACATTCCTGACGGAGCTTCAATTGCAAGAGAGCAGATCATAACAAAATAATGCAACATACTGACATGTAAAGAAATGAATTTATTTTCTGTAATGTTATTGATTCACTGAAGAAGATACACATGCAAATACACTTTGAGTCACCAAGTATATATTTTCTCTTCTCCGGTAGTCTATGAATAGGGCAGTAAAATTGCCTTGTAAAGTCTTCTTTCTGTCATTTTGACCTAGCCCCAATACTCACTGTAATATATAGAGAATATATATCAAAGTGAACCATCTAGAGTAGGTCTAAGAATTCAACACAAAAAAAAAAACAGGCAACATTCAGACATTTTGACCCAGACAGTAAATTAATCTTGATCAGTTTACTGAGGTCAAGAACTGATGTTATGTTCAGCATATTTGAGCTTGAAAACTAGCTTCTTGGCAAATTTTCACAGAAAAATTGCAGAAAGCATGCTTTGTACAATATTTATCCGGGTGGTTTGCTATGTAGAAATTGTTAGAAAAACGAGGTTTGTTCAATGGGTAGATAAATAATGGAATTGCAAAACTGAAGTATAGATGACAGCATCTAATAAGAACATTTTAACTACAGCTTTGGTATTTTGGCAAACCTTTTTTTTTTTTTAAGTTTATCTACATGGTTTTCAGACCTCCTTTGCTGGGGTTATTAGATTAAAGCCACTGCTCTGTCTCAAGAAGGTTGCACAATCTTCCAGTTTTGCACAAACATTTTACAGGTAATTTTTACATGTTTCCTTTACTTTCCCATCTTGCCTTCTGCTCAAATGCCCAGTGTGGCTTGGATCTTTTTCTTATCTTGGCTTTTTCCTCATCAGCTGCTTTTCTCTTTGCATAGTCTCTACAATCAACAGCTTGGGCTACCTTTACTGCAAAGTCATGCTGCATCAGTTGTTTGTTGAGTTGTTCTGCCACTTTAAACCTCTTCTCTTTAACTGCAACCTCTAATCTTTCTTCTATGTCATCCTTCGAACAAAATGTAATCCTCATGTGAGCAAATAGTTCTAAAACAGGCAGCAATCAGGACCCAAAGCTCTTAACCCCAGAGGGAGGCACTCACAGAACATTACTTGAATTTATATATGAGATTCAAAGCTACAATACCTATCCACCTCCCCCAAAAAATGTCTTGTAATATTACCCCACTTCACTGTATGTCCAAAAAAAAACAAAAACAGTGTTAGGTATCAACACCATTAAATAACTCTTATGGTACAAAACAATTAAGATGGGTTATTTCTTCTAGATCAGTTTTTTTAATAAAACAAAGGATAGAAGACCATGATGTTTCAACATTAAGTGCAAGTAGAAAAAAAAAGCTACCGGTAATCTAAACATATAATTTAGCACAAATTGAGTCACACTGTCTGTTTCATGTTGGTGTGAATTCTTTGATAAAAAAAAAAAACATTTCAAAAACAAGACAAATAAAAAACTAGCAGTGTGACTCCATTCATGCTAAATTATTTGTTTAAAATAAAAAGAAAATAAATTATTCTTTAAGCTTCTTAGTATTGTTTTTCAGGATTTATATCTTCCTGCTGTCTTGAAATAAAAAGCTCAAACCCATTTCTTTTCTTATAATATGATGTTAGTGCAAAACAGTTGAGAAAAAAAGAATTTTCTATAGCCTGTTCTTGAAAATGTTTTAAGAGTTTTTCTCTCTCAGGACTACCTGCTATGTCTGCAAGAAAAAATTCCCAGAAGGCCATATAATAAATCCTTTGTTGACCAAGCTTGTTAGGTCAAGCAAGATAGCTTGATATTGTTCTAATTTTCTTTTGCAAAGTTTATGGACCTCGACTCTGTCTCAATTCATAAACAAACAAAAAAAAAAATAACTTGGCCAATATCCAGTCATCTTGACCTCACATGCACACTTCACACCACGCACTTGGTCAATAACCCATATATATATTTAGTACAATACCACACAAGTAAATAGTGCTTTTCACGCACGCTGATTGGCTAGCTTGAAGGTGATTAGCCAAGTACTATTCACCTCCGAGCAGCCAAAGAAATACAAAATGGCTTTCCGTTTCAAATAAAGTTACTCTAAACAAGTGAAGTTGCTCTTTGGTCTGCTAGTTATTCAGTTTGTGTGGTATATACTAAAACAAGTATTCACCTCAGTGTTGGTGAAACCTCCACTCCGTGAATAATTGTTAAATATAAGGAGTGGGTCCAAGAGTTCATGAATGAGGTAAAGTGGGAAAGGATGGAGGTTAGAGGTTGTGCTACCTCTGGGCAGCTAGTTTGCAGTGTCCTTAAACTTCCACCTGGTGTGAGTCTTCCTACACTACTGCTCAAAAGTAAGTTACCACCCTCTCACAAGACAAGACTTTCATCTCAAGAGTCTCGTCTCGCAAGAGTTTTTAAAAGTTGTTCATGTCTGTACATGGATGTATTCAGTCATATGTAGAGTAGCTGACAGAGTAGAATCAAGTCAAGTGAAAATTACCTTGGGAGTAGGTCTAGAGTGGTTTGAAGATGTTCCAGGTTCTTTCTGATGTGGCTCAGAGTTAAAGTACTGTTGCAGTTCATTCCACCTTTTTTCATAACCCTTTGTGGCTTTAATTCTAATCATGCAGACATGTAAAATCAAATAATAAACCAATGTTATGAACAAATATTGATTCCTGAAGATAAATTTCAAGTTTACTACCAAGTCCATAGTTTATGATGTATCATTTTTTAACTTGGAGTGTACAGTTGCCATAGGAACAACATAAAACATGAAATACTAACTCTTCACTGAGTTACAAGACACAGAATAAACAAAATATTCCAGACCTAGAAAGTAAGATTTATTCAAATCATAGTTAGATTTTATTTGTATATAGCTTGTAACTTATTGGTTAGTTGGTTGGGCTGAAATTTCAACCACGCTTCTGAAAAAAATTCACTGAAAATGAAATTGGAGATTGGTGGTTGCAGGCTAGGATTTCAACCTGGGCAAACAAACTGAAAAGTCTGAAGAAATCCCATGCAAGAGAAACAGTTTACATTTACCTGAAACCATTCGTGTGCAATATTATATCTGGCGCTGAGACTAATATTTCAGCCCAGGCTGAAATTCATCTTGTAATAGGAACAAAATTTCAGCCCCCTAGCCATGCTGAAATTTCAGCCCAGGCCACGTAATCAGGCCCTAAAAATTTTGATTGAAGCTTGTGTTTTAAAGTTGTCTATTTCCTAACTTTTTCGGCTCCAAGACAAAAAAAGAAATGTCAAATTGTTTCACTGTCAGTCCTTTCCAGTTTAAAAAAGTTAATAGTTTTTTTGTCTAAAATATATCACAATTTGGACAACAACAACTTGTTGTCTAAACTGTCATTTTATCAGAAATGGAAAGTTTTTATATTTTATATGTATGTATGTATTTATTGTTTATATTTATATTTACTCTTAATTTTGTTTTTATTTTTTATAAAAAAGCACATTCAGGTTTTACAATAGTATTTTGGTAATCAAATTTATTTGGGAAGAACGCAAACAAACGCTCATCTTCTGGCACCGGCAGCCAAAAATTACAGTGTATATATGGGGATATGATGTCAAATACCTCTTTAGAAAATTGAATCTTACACACTGAATTGCCATGTTAATATACTAGATAGAAAATTGTATTGTCCAAGTTTGAGGGATGTAGCTTGGCTAGAAGGTGCTCATTTGATTTTTCTTATTTTCATATATTCTAAATTTGGCTGCGTAGTTGGGGTTCATAGGAAAAAATTATAAAATTCACTGAGCGTCTTCTAGCCCAGCTATGTCCTTCAAATTTGGTGAATACAATCTTCTACCTAGTATCATAGTAAAGTTGCAATTCATAAGTTGTGCAAAATTCAATATTGCCAGCATGGTCTTATTGACCATTTTGCCTCGCTACCTAGCAATTGAAGGCATGGAAAAGCTTGATTAGAGATATTTTTAATAGCGTTCCCTGGACTTACTTTCCCAGTTGATAGGTTGATTTGTTTGGTTTGTGTTTGTTGTGTTCTTGCTGGATTACACCATGGTCACGAAGCACTGCAATTTCCTCGTCACTTGTCAGGTTATCCAAAACTTTAAAGAGAGAAATTCATCACAATGCAAGAACTCTTTATCTGGCTATCAAAGTACACATATGGCTACACCATCATCAATAGTAATTAAATATTATTGCTACATGTAGATGGAATTTTTCAGTGACTCACTTCTGGCAAGCTGAAAGAAAATAGATTTACATTTTACAGACTGTAGGTATCTACATGTATGTTTCCAGTTTAAGAGTAAGAATATTGCTGAATTATGCTAATACCTGATTTTGTTGCTTTCTTCTTTATGTCTTTAAGTCTCTTCTCTGTTGAAAGCTTGCAGCACTTGATTCTACGTTCTCTCAACTGTTGAAATTTCTATTTAATCAATAATACACAGAAGTCAAATTTGAAAAAAAAATGTTTTACTTACATGCATAATAAGTAGCACTAATTCAAGGTATTACCTTTGTCTAAGTTGAGTATCGTTAATTAGATGAAAAATTTGCCACATTCTACATTATCCCATGCCAAGTGATCACAGGGCAAATTTCAATCATGCTGAAATTTTAGTCTGGTTACTAGGGTGGTTGAGATTTCAGCCCAGTTTCTGAAACAATTCCTGACCTAAAGTGAAGTTGGCAATTGCAATGACAAAGTCAACCCAAGCTGAAAATTCCAGCCTAGTTTAAGTTAATCCCAACAACAATGATTTTTATTCCTACAAACAACTAAAATTAACAAATAAAATACATATCAACAATAGACAAGAGAAAAGATTTCACAGTCTGCATAATGGTTGTAAGATGGCCGCTATGAAGGACATAAGGCTTCAGCCCAGATTGAAATTATAATAATGAAGTAACTGGACTGAGTGGAGGAAGTTGAGTAACAATTTACAAATTGGACATGTACATAAAGCAGTTTTCAATAATTGAGTGACAAAAAACCAAAACAAATTTAAAGGTGATAAAATAAAAATTTAAAAACAAAACTACCGGTATGTCTAGGAGTGTCAGAGCCACCTTACATTTTCATATGTAAAGCATTTCTAGACTGAATTGCATCTGACCATGCCTATCTCAATTTTATAACAAACTAGCGAGACAATCTCCAATAAAGCAGAGTGCAATTTACAGTTCTGATATACATGTAGTAGTCACTAAGGTCCTCACCCCTGGCATTCTCTCCTTTGGTAGTCAAATAGGTCTTTCCCTTCCCGTTTGCAGAATATAAGAGGACAAAAACTTGATAAGTAATAATATTAGCAGTGTGTATGTTTTATATTTGTAAATTTCAATTCTTTTAAGGCCCAAATATAACGTTTGTGGTGTTTTCTGTTGAGTTTCATTCATTATTCGTAAATTGTTTATTTCATTTGTAACATGGTAACTTAGGTTTTTCCAAGATACACTGTATGCAACATGATACCGTTGTTTCGTCAAAAATATGAGACAGATAATGTGTATTTATTTTTTTTAACTCAGTGATGATGATAAATAGAATAAAGTTAAATATCTGATGAGGAATCAAAGAGGAACAATGTTCTATTCAAAACACAAACTTTAATTTTACTGATACATGTAAACATTCTGTATGTTACCTTTAGTGTCAACTAAAACACCACAAACTAATGCACAGCTGTCAATATTGCTTAGTATATTAACTTTGGAGCATTTCAACACAAATTATGAAGGAAGAGATCATTACTTGACTGAAATTATATCCTGATGAAATTAATTGTCAATTTCAGTTAGTGCAAAGTTTCTTTTGTCACAAATTTACTAGTTCTTCATGTAACTAGCACAGGAAAGTTTTGGCCAAGTAAAATTGTTTTGCTAAAACAAGCTGCTAAGTAGAACCAATGTGCTTTCATTTTTAATTTAACCCAGGCAAAAACAATTTATAGTTTTAAAGTCCTGAATTTAGCCAGGAGTGATTCAAGAAGATTTTACATGTATGCACATTCTCAGTAGCGATTTTTGTACTAAATCAAAGGCCTCTTTGAGGCTACAACTATTTTGCATGATGAAATACCTGCATCAGTATAAGCAGAAAAGATGAAAATATTTTGGCTTTGTTGCAAAAATAAATTTCTTTCTTCTGTCCCTTATTTAAACGTTTTAAAATCACGCTTTAATCACTGCCCTAACTCTGCAATACAATGATGCATAACGCTCTAGACACATACACGCTTTGGGGACCTATGTGGTATACTGTATTGGAAAGCTGGGAAAGCGTGAAGGGCGAGAGTTCGAATTTTTTTTCTTTTCTTTTTTCCCTCCGACGTGTTTTTTCTTCCTTTTTCTTTCCCCCATGAAGCTAATAAGTACTTTCCATCTGTAATAATTTATTATTTTGCTAGATATTCATGTATTGCATGCATCATGTTATTAAAACCCATGCTTACCAGGAGCCCGTGTTCATTTTGTAACAAGGACAACAAATGCTTTCTAGGTTTTTTTTAAACAATTCAAATAAGAAAATGCGTGCACCACATCCTGTTGACATAGCAGTAACTATCTCATCACTCATTGCTTCACTATGTTTCACATTTGCCGAACCATTCGACGACATT
>OMLO01003776.1_pt1 | contig 12537 bp, 7 predicted proteins | sample 1674811 | NCBI WGS metagenome assembly OMLO01 (sample SAMN06265003, study PRJEB25207) | coral metagenome | isolation source: Coral host | place: Mexico:La Bocana,Puerto Morelos, Mexico | collected 2008-11-13
GAGCACTTAGCCGTTGATAAGGCCTCTCACATTTTCAAACATCTTCAGAATTCTGAACGTTGTCGCTCATTGTGTTCCATAGACTGGTTTCATATTTTAGATCACGCCAGCCCACTACCAGCTTTCAGCTCAAGATAAAGGAAGCTATCCATATTCAAAAAGCAATTACACCATGTAAATCTAAAATTATCCTTTTAATTTACACATTTTCACGTTCTGTTGTTACTATTTATCTTAATTAGCATTTTTGTCTACTTATTATTCAACTTGCTTTGTACATCATTCAACTGAAGATGACAGAAGTTCTGTCGAAACATGTCTTGTAAACTTAAAAAATTGGTCGTTTTCCTTAAAATCTTTACCTGTCTGCTGTTATCTAGACCTTTAATGAAGTTCTTGTTAACACTTTTGGAGCCAAATATGACTTCATCAACTGATTTATGGAGAAATTTTATATTGAGATAAACTCAGCTTTGTTCCTTCTCTGATATCTGTATTCGCTAAATCTTTTCTTCAGTGTTTTTATTTGAGTGTAAGCAGCCTGTGGTGTCGAAACGTTTTGTCCAACTTAGCTAATCATGATGTTCCTGTATCAGAATAGATATAGATATGATCGTGTTAAACTGTTATCGTTTTTAGCGTTATGTCTGTCTAACTCTAAAATAACTTGATCGGCTTTTTGATTTTAAGTTTTATTTTTTATGGGAAATCTTTTTTTCATTAACTTTCCTGTTTACAGAGTGTTTGTTTTAACGAGGTGTGTGTGTTATAACGACATATATGAATCGTAGTTTGAACTGTCTTCGCAACAGAGATGTCAGTATTTTATGGAGTTGTCCACAAAGAAATGATTGACTTTATCTTTAAATTGAAAACCTCAACATGATGCCGAGGCACATAATATTCAGTTTTCAGGACGACCCTTATCAACTGAGGAGCCACACATCAATCAATTTTAATACTGTTTGTTTGAGCCATGCAGGCTTATCAATCGTATCTGCAAGAATAGATTATGGGAGGTTTAAATGATTTAAACCTTTCGAAGTATGTAAGCCGTACATAACGTTTTAACAATTTTCTCTAATTTCTCTTCTGAGATATTCGTGAGCAGGTTGCTGTAGCAGAGATGAATAATTAAAATTACTAGTAATCACGTGATAAGCTATGGCACGTGACCGATTCAGGTGGGGTTCGAAACTGTTCCATATTTCTGTTCATCCGTTAATTCCCCTCCTTCCTATGTCCTGCTAATTTCATAGCATTTACTATACTATTCGCTATTTGATGCTTGGATAACGTCAATGTTCTCCTAACTGAAAGCTCCAATAAAATGATACCTCTATTTCTTGGACAAGCCAGGTTTCGGACATACCAGACTTCATATAATCTCTACCTCATTAGTTTTGAAATAGGCCATTTTTGAGGTGCCTTTTGCCTCTGTGACACAATGGGTCTTCGTGTGAAACCATTTATATAAAAATGTGACTTCATGCAAATCAGACTTCATTTTATACGGGTTCAGCCCAAGGAGTCTTTTGAAACAGAGGCCCACGAATGAGTGGCCTATTGGATTATAAAACAGAACAAGAGAAAGAACAGGATAACTCTTAGAAGGTTTTCGTATTTTTAGATCACTAGGTACGAAAGTGTAGAAAGAGAAGTCGCCGTCACTAAAATAGTGATCATAGATAAAATCGAAAGTGGAATAAACAGGAAGGACTGAGGAGAAAGGATGAAGGGAACTGACTATTGCATTGCACATGAATCGATCACGTGGCATAGATGGTCACGTGACATAGTATAAGTGGTGGGGATATTGGAATGTAGGCTGTGAGGTAATATTAGGGGGGATATTGAGGGGGCTGGTTGAGAAAATAGTTCATGTACAGATACAGAAGGTATATTAAGCAATATTAAGAGAGATGTGTATCATGGCCGGTTTTCATGTGACGTAGCCATAATCCAAAATGAAAAATTGGCTTTCCTTCTGAGGTTTCAATTTCATCACACTCAGTAGAAGGTATAGAAACTTGGCGTTTACAACGTTTTAGCTCGACATGGTTCTTCGTTTTGCATTAGGGCACGTTTGAATTTCCAAGCTTTTGCGTTGCGTGACTAAAATGTCTGCCCGAGAAGACTGTCGCGTGGGTCAAAAACTGAGTAATCGCTTTAGTTTTTGCTTAATGAACAATTCTTGCACTAAAACGTGTCGGAGCTCTAGATTAATAAGGTTGCGTTTCAATAGCATAACTCAACGACAGATGTTTCGGTTACTTTACGGCAGCCCTCCGAGGGGCACAAAGGCATGGCGTATCCATACAAAGCTCTCTAAATCTGGGCAAAGCACTCCTTCGAATAACTTGCGAATGAAAAACAGCAGAGACCTAATTCTTGGCGAAGTTGTTGATATATCTATCATCTGTCACATCCCTTATTTGAAATGTAATTTATTGAATGGTTACGGTTTTAAGGTTTGATCACCAGCAATACTGAAAGTGGCCGTCCAACCATCCGGGTGGTCTCGCTCTTACAAAGCGCTAGAACAAAAGGCTCGGCTGTGAGAAAGCCCTGACATCATAGCCAAACAGGACAAACGGGTTTCTCACACCTGCTGGATTTGAATTTTCAAAATGACGTTTAAGGTCATAATACGCTAATTTGCCAAACATTTTTTGTGTGCACGAATATATGCTTTGTAATGACTTTGTGATTTGTGCTTTATTACATCCATTTTGAAATCAGTGGCTATCCTTGCAATCTGATTGGCTCTCAGCAGTGCAATTTATTCCCAAATCGCACTAATTTTTTGCTCTAAATCGCATCTTTTTCTTAGCCAATGAGACAGTAAAACAAAACAAACAATCAGATTTCAACGTTTTTTTTTAACTAACCGTGAATCAAATTGCAGGCAAATGAAAGATAAAAAGGCCATTGTTTGGCAAATTTGGCAACTTTTGTTGTTCTTGTAGTTCTTGTATTTAGGCTATTTAATTGTGCGATTTCAAAATGGATGTAATAAAGTGGCAATTGAACTTCAGGTCGTACTTGACTGTGATTTCTGACCAAATTGCACTCCACTCAGTTCAATTACCATTATATGCATACAGTAATATGATATACGCGTTTACCTTTTCTATTTTGAGTTACAGTAGCCGGGTTAAGCTTTGATTTATTTAAGGTCCTTTCTGCCTTCTAATAACTGAAGGGGCATCCTGTTAATCCAAGATCTTCTAACAAAGACCGGTCAACTAATGTCATATCAAGATTTCTTGCACAACTACCCCTGTGTAAGAATTAATTTTCTTCACCATTATCAGGTTAATAGCGTCACCCGAAACACCCATAACTATAGCAAGAAACAAGGCTCTCTATAATTTAAAAAAGAATGGTACGTTAATAATGCCTTTAATTTTCAACTTGAAAAATCTACACAAATAGATCCGATTAAAATTCGAACAAACGATTTTTATAAACGGCTGCACACACAGCAGAACATACTGAAGATCCCCAAAAATGGAACAACTACTTTTTAAAAGAATTCGTGTGGAAAAAGCGTTTTGCCTCCATCAAAATTTTATGTAAAGAGCACAAACTCAACTGAAGAATGTCAATTTCAATTTATACACCGAATTATAATTAGAAAGAGATAATTGCAATAATTACAAACTTCTTATGTTATCCAGTCAGATGAGGATATTGTGGCGAAAAGGACTCCATTGTCCATACTTTTAAACGACTGTTTTTGTAAAAAAAAAATCACGAGGTTATCAGTTGATTCAATGCAACAAACAGAACTCACTTCAATCCGTCCAGGGAAGATAAACTGTTACATATTACTCTGAAATATTTTGGAAAAATGTAACGAAGAAATCGAACTACACGCTGCTGTTGATGAAATGCAATATCTACACTAAGAAGTTACATACTAGTTGTAAACAAAATCTCACCTAAATGCAGAATCGAACATATCGAAGCACAAATAATATAAGAAACAAAAGATGCCTCCTCCACTTTTTGGTTGGTAGCTGACACGATTTTCATTAAATTAAAAAAATAACTGATGTTCGTAAGTAAGTAATTATCGAGCATTAGTAAGGAAATAAGCAAGTAAAGGAATGTAAAGTACTGTAAGTAGGTTTCTTTTCATGTATTGTAAGTGACGTTTGTAAGTTTGTAAAATCAGAATAAAGTTAAATTATCCAACACAATTACTTGTTGCAACGGAAGAGTAATTCGAATTCGTCGACAAATTATACCGTCTAAATATGCCTCCAAGCGTAAACAACTTCCAGTGCTTCGCCGTTGTCGTAATTTTCAATATTTTCAACCAGACATCATCGTCTCCGGAACATTTAGATTTGAGGTCGACCAAGTAGCGAGATCCCCGAGAACTGGAAGCTATGGAGACAGAAATACTTGGTTTGGAACGAAAAGCTCCGCGCATCAACTCGCCAGGTTCAAGCAGGCGATTGATGACATGCCTTTTAAGTGCCCAAAGCGTTAATAAGCTATACTGAAGAAGAAGATGTCGGGGTAGATTTCCATAACCTACTAGTGCCCAGTCTCTCCTCAGGTACTCAGGTCGTTTATTTTGGCCATTTAGTGACGGTTAATTGTCCAAGCTTCAGAATGGTAAAAGAGTGACTTAAGCAAACAGTGAAAACAAAAACGAAAAACATCTTGGAACATTTTTCAAAAGAGTTAAAAGCTGGGCTGTTATAAGATTTTTGTTGTTTCTCGATTAGATCCGATTTTATAATTTGCTATAGTCTACCCACATGTATGACTTTACTTCCAGTTGAGCAGCTAGCTTGTAGACCAAAACAAAAAAGGAGAGGGGAGAGGCAGGGAAAGGAAGGTAAGGGATTTAGACAAACCCCTTTCAAACGAATAGCGAACGGGACTCGGGGTAATTTTATGAAATTTATCCCATAAATCTTAAAACTTTGCTGGCAAATATCTTAGGGACAGGCTAATTTTTTTACCAGTTGATATTTTGCCTTCGTTTGGCAATATTAATGGCGTTAGGGCAAAATCTGGCAAAACCTATGGCCAGCCTGTCAAACTAATGGTCCAAAGCACCACTTTCCGCCAGATTTGTCATTTCTTAATTAATGACACAATTAACGCCGAATAGCCAAATTCTTGAAAGAAATTATATTTATTCTATAATATTCTGTTTGGTCTTAGAACGTTTTCTGCAATGGTAGAGATTCATGTATGAATTGTGGATGGAGGAGTCGGGATTATGTAGTTGTCCGTAAGGAAAGGCTTAACTTTGTTTTCGAATCCAAAATTCAATATGATACCGAGGCACACCATATTCAGCTACAACGTCAGTATCCAAATAGTCTCGAGATTAAGCCTGTTATCAACTGGGCAACCTAAAACCAGTATATTGCGATGCTGTTTCAGATGCGATTATTAATCATACTACAAGAAATAACCTGAACTTATTATACGTTAGTGCAGTTGTTAATGTCCATAACAACTGGCGTGCATCGTCCGATTTTTCTTAAATTAAGCATTTTATTGTTCTGAATAAATTGGGAGATGCCAGTTTGCGGTAAAACGTGACGTATTTAGTGTATATATATTTTATTAAAATATTTGACAGCTGTGAGCAGATGTTAATGTTAAGTTGGCGTCATTAAGTAGCTATTTAAATTCAACGCACGAAGCTCTAGGCCATTTGAACCTGTGTGCATTCTATTGTAACAAGTCATCAGACTTCCGCGTTGCAGAATAATGAATTTTACTGCTAGAGGAATACGCACTGAAGCTGTCAGTTTAAAAGTTTTATGTTCAGCCACTTTAATGAGAGGAATGCATAAGGAGTTACTGTATCTTTCAGCGTTCAACATTTTTCTGTCCATTACTGCAGTTCTTGGCAATGCTCTGATCCTCGTTGCCCTTTGCAAGGTGTCCTCCCTTCATCCGCCGTCCAAACTCATGTTTAGATGTCTGGCAACAACTGATCTCTGCGTTGGTGTTTTTGCTGTGCCTCTCAGTACTGTCTACTGGATATCACTGACTCATGAACAATGGAATCTTTGTCGCTATGCTTATGCCTCCTTTTTTATTGTAAATTATACTATGTGTTCAGTGTCTTTGCTTACAATGAGTGCAATTGGTGTGGACAGACTTCTCGCCCTGTTGTTAGGGCTGAGATACAGACAAGTTGTAACTTTAAAGCGAGCTTATTTGATTGTAGCAATTTTTTGGACCATGTCCGTTATTGCTTCAATATCATTCCTTGGAAATTACCTTGTACCTTTGTGGTATGGGTATATAATTATTCCATTATGTCTTGTAGCCTCAGTCGCCTCGTACACAACGATTTTTCTAAAACTCCGCTATCGTCAAATTCAAGTGCAGAGCTATGGCCAACAAGAACAACCAGGCCAAATGAATCCACTGAACACTGAGCGACACAGAAAGGCAGTGACCAGTGCACTGTGGGTGCAGTGCACATTAGTTGCTTGTTATCTACCATATGGTATTGTGAGAGCTTTATATAGCTATGGCGACTCATCTCCATCCAGCTTTTACCTTTTGGGACTTGCAATGACTTTAATTTACTTGAACTCATCGTTAAATCCGATTCTTTACTGCTGGAAGATCAGCGAAGTCAAGCAAGCAGTAAAGGAGACAATCGGAGAAGCGCTTTGCTGTTTTCCGACTTAGTTGAGTCATTGCTGAGTTATATTATACATGTTCCCTTTCCTTACGACGGTAAAGCTTCAAATATTACTGTATTGAAAGTTTTTTTCTGCGAGTATCTTTGACAAAAAATACTTTGGGTAATCTGAATTGCGCTGAAAAAACTGATAACGGCTTCCGTGCATAGAGTACCGGTTTGATTGTTAATAAATGATGAAAGTATCCGAGACAGAATTATAATTAGCTCTAAATCATACGAACAACAGTCTACTAACTTGATATTGGTTTAAGGAAAAGTGTGAAAAACATCTATTAATTTTAAACCGGCCCACATTTATAATTTTAAAAATTTTTAGTCCTTGTGTGTTTGAAATTGTAGGTAAACATTTTCTTTCATTTTAAGTTTGTTATTGCAAAATTGTCAGTCAATTACGATAAATTTCACTCACTTTGGAACCGATTGAACAATTTTCTAATTTGTCGTGTGAAAATAACTGATTATAATTAGTTTGCTCTACTCAAGATAAATAATTCAAACTTTCAAGTTCTGAGTACACAGGAAGTCTTCAAGTCAATTTATCACCTGCTTTGTTAAATAACACACCAGCCTAATTTGATGGGACTTTCTTTCCATATTGAACATTTTTAAAATTGCAAGGATTGCAAAAACAAACTTGTCGTCAATAGAGCGATCATTTTATTTACTCAAAACCCGCATTATCTGTGCTATTTTACTCTATTATTTAACGCAGTGTATTAATGGCTTTAGTCTGTTATTGCAAAGATATGTTACGAAAGGTAACGACGAAAAGAACGCAGTTAAATGCAGCGCATGCGCAGTTGCTCGAAAAATTGAGACCGATTGCTTTTGCAGAAACCTGTCGATTTCTAGCGATCCAGTCGTTAGAATTTCAAGACATTTGGCAAAAAAATAGTTCAGAAACCACGTGAATGATCTATTGCAAAAAATCTGAATTTTGACAAAGGGAATTTTTAGCAATATAGAACATGCAGCCTATGTCAAAATTTTATTAAAACAGTGTTGACAGTGTTGACATTTTTTAAGCCTTGTTTTAACCATCCCCGTTGCCATGGCAACAGCACACATCTTAGCCAAAATGCGAGAATAAAGTCTTCGGTGGTTAACCTTGACCCTTGCAAAAAAACGGGCGCCAAAGCATAAATGGCTTAAAAGTAATGGTGAATTAGGCATAGGCTCTTGAAAACTGTGTTCGGACACCTTAAGCATCATGTCGCGACATAAACAACATTATGCCGGATGCCATAACGTTTGCTTTTTCGTATCAGAAATGACACAAAAAGAGAGCTTGATGCCATTTTCAAAGCACTCTTGAGTAGCCAATCAGATCGCGCGTTTACCTGAGAGTTGGCCAGTGGGTATGCTAATATTATTTCTAGAACGTCCTTAGTTGGGTGCAAAACAGTTTACAAAAGCCTCTCGGTAAATAGCGATGTTGAAGCGAGTGTGCATAAATTTCATCCTCTAAGCAAACATGCGTTCCCTATGCCTCGCCAAGATAAACAATTTTGAGCCAAGTTCCATGTCACTGAATACAGTAATTCATATCTTGTAATAATATCAGTTTGACTTCATGCCCAGCCTCCGTCGTGCTGACAAGACAGTGTTATTACACACACGCCCCACATGACGCAGCCTTCAGCATTAATAAAACCAGGAGCATGGTTCTGTCTAGTTCGTGACTGACTTCCAGTGGGCTCTAGCTTACGAGTAAACCGACGTGCTCGCCATTTAGTGAAAACGTATGGAGAACTTGGTTTCCGCTTTCTCGGTTTGTGAGAATCAGCTCCAAAAGCCAGAACTTCAGGTTGGAAGGTTTCCTAAATGAAAATAAAAGTTGACTTTGAAACAATCTTATGCGCGCTTGAAACGTGCTTCAGTAGAATTAGGCTTTTTGTTTCCAATTAAATTTCACGTTCGATTGGAGATAATATGTAAATATGTTTAAGCAAATTACATGTAATTTTCACTATTTTTCCTCGCCAAGTAGTTTAGAAAATTGCACGAACCAAAAAGCCAAAGTTTTCGGTATTTTTGTCATTTACTAAAATTCTCAAATAGATTGAAATTTGGCAACATATCCGTAGGAAAGACTTATTGTGCACGAAAATGACAAAATGAATATCCTGAATTTGATCACAGGGGCACTTTAAGTCTCTTTCTCCAACACTATTGCAGTGGTTGGATGGCAGCTCGTCCAGATCCGTTTCCATTTGTTATCCTTCCTCTGGGCGTGGCCGCTCTTGAAATGGTCAGGAAAATGAAGAGGTATTGTACCGTCAAAATAGTCGCGGAGTCGATCAAAAGCCTTGCGCAGGTTATAATTAGAACTCCTGAGCTGCACTGAAAAAAGGTTTATCGTTGTCTTCATCTGATACACCGTTCGTTTCAAGTTCACAGTCGTCGAGCTACTCCAAAGCAAGTAAAAAAAGACAAAGAATCTGCCATTTGTTTCCTCTATTTCGTATTTCGCCTGAAACTGGACGTGATGGCCTGGGACGGATTGATCTAAAGCAGCTCATTAATTCATTCAAAATTATAGCAGTTATCAGATTCCACGCAGGAACAAATAAGCTTTGGTTTCGGTTTCCTAATTCTTATTCAGCACGCAATACTGAAGCTTATATGTTCCTGTGCGTATTCTGAAAAAACTCCTGTCTTAAAAACTACAGATCCTTACATTGCAGAATAATGACAGCAACAAATTCGACTGCTGCGGAAAAACAATTTGAAACGTTTCAACAACTTCGATGTTCGGCCGCCTGGGCGACTGGAATACATGGACCTTTAAATTATCTTTCAGCGTTGAACATTTTTCTCTGCATCACCACAGTTCTTGGTAATACTCTCATCCTCGTTGCCCTTCGCAAGGTTTCTTCCCTTAATCCGTCGTCTAAACTCTTGCTTAGATGTCTGGCCACAACCGATCTCTGCGTTGGCCTTATTACAGAGCCTCTCAATGTTGTCTATTGGATGTCTGTGGCTCAAGAAGAATGGAAACTTTGTCGCTACACACTCGCCTCGTTAGTTATTGTAGGCTACACTTTGTGTTCAGTATCTTTGCTGACAGTGACCGCAATAAGCGTAGACAGACTTCTCGCCCTGTTGTTATCGCTGAGATACAGACAAGTGGTTACATTGGAGCGAACATATGTGATTGTAGCAATCGTTTGGATTACATCCGCTATTGCTTCGATATTCCACCTCTTAAATCCCGTAATAACAGCTTGGTACGGCCGCATAATTACTCCAGTATGTCTGGTAACCTCAATCGCATCGTACACAAAGATTTTCCTAAAACTCCGCCATCATCAAATTCAAATACTGCGCCACGACCAACAAGAACAACCAAGCAGAATAAATCCACTGAACATTGAGCGATATAGAAAAGCAGTGTGCAGCGCGCTGTGGGTGCAGTGTATACTAATTGCTTGTTATTTACCATTTAGCGTAGTGCGAGCATTAATCAGGTATAGTAGAAATATTTCAAGGAGTGTTCTTATTTTTGAACTTGCAACAACTTTAATTTACTTGAACTCATCGTTAAACCCGATTCTTTACTGCTGGAAGATCAGCGAAGTCAAGAACGCAGTAAAGGAGACAATCAGAGAAGCGCTTTGCTGTTTTTAGAGCCGATGGTTAGTTCAGTCAGTGCTAACTGACTTATCTCATACCTGTATGTTTTCTGAGAATGGTTAAGCTTCACTTCAAAATTAAGCTGTAATAAGTTGCATAGTGCGGGAGAAGTTTGTTTTGTTAGAAGTTTATGATGATGGGCTTTTTGATGTCACATTGTTAGTAGTTTTAAGTCAGTCGGTTTGACTGTTAATAAAATGATGATTGATCCAAGAAGGACTTAGCTTAACATTAAGTAGTGAGCCAGGCAATCAGACGACCTACAGAATAACCGTTAGCCTGCGAACAGACAACCCGGAAGGAGAAAAAATTCGGCGAGCAAAGCGGCCGGACGAGCGTGAAACAAGATTTCGAAGAACGAAGCGATCGTCTCGTTCAGGCTGGCAGGCTAAATAACAGCTGACTACCCGCTTGAAATAAGTTTATGGAAAAGGACAGAAGATGACGCATCAATGATGGGGTCATCATTTATAATTTTAATCTTATTTTAATCTTAATTTTAGTCTCCCAATAGTACGTAAACAGTTATCTTCTAATATTATTCTGTTTTCTTCTTATATTTTTCAGTTTTCTTCTTACATTATGCTTTGTACAAAATTGTCCATAAATAACGTTGAATTTTAGTATGATTGACAAGCCCTTTTCCTTGCTATTCAGTTTGCTAATCGGAAACTTATTTTTCGACTTTCTAATTTGTCTTTCTGAGAATTAGTGTGTAGTTTTCCCTACTCAAGATAAATAATTCAAGTTCTGAGTACACAAGAAGTCTCCAAGTCAATTTATCACCTGCTGGAAGACGTGCCGATCAGAGTTCTGTTTACACTAACTGACAGAACCTTTGGATGTTAATCAAGAAGTACTAGATATTGCGGTTGCTTGCTCTTTTTTCAATATAAAAAGCTCTCTTTGCAGCCATTAAATGGCATGCTCGAGGTTTCTATCACGCTAATAGAAATCAAGAGCGAATCCATCAAATTGTTTAGGAACCCACGTTTAGGAACAATCTACAAAACAAACTTAAAATTAATTTAGCTATACATTAATAATGATAATATTGAAATAGGCAAGTTCAGCTGGGAATTCACTGCGCTAGTTAATTTCAAAACCTGACGTTTCCAGGGTTACGATTGTTACAGTCAACATCAAATGGCAATTCTCAGAAATAGCGCACGTAAGTCTTCGAACGCAAAACTGGCAGTGTTTGCCCGAAATAAATTTCATACCTTCGTGTTTTCACGTATCACTATGTCAATAAACCGATGGCAGACAACAAAAGTATGTGAGGCTCTTTCGATAATCTCATTGGTGAGAAAATCTATTTTGAACCAGACGAACAGCATATTTGCCGATCTTTGTCCCAGGACGGGGAAAGCCTAAGAGAAATGAAACGTATTTGAAATATTAAAAAATATTAAAAAGCCACAAAGTTTCGTTAGAATCCCTCAACTCTTTGTACCCTATGTATTCGCTTGAACCAAGCCAGATCAACCCAAAAATAAAGTCGAGTTTTATGCTTCTTAAGTAAAATACACATTGCAGTACATTTTAATTTAATGATTTAAAATAATTTGGAGGAGTGGTAACCGCAGGGAATATTTGTTATAGATTTCAACAATGCCGAGTCCAATTATTGTAACTGGTTTGTTGCCACTTGTTCGTAGATACTGAAAAAAAAATTGAAAGACGAACTAAACGAAGCAAAAGCTTTTGTGTTTGTTGTTGTTGGTACTAGTTCCCTAAATGAGTATTTTATTGATCTTATAAAATAACTGAGATACTACGCGCGCTCTGATTGGTTAATGGAGCTGCAAAACCTATGTTCTATTGTACCGGTAAACCAGGGTTCCCAATATGGCAGCACTACGCGCGGGAATTAGAGAGCTCAGACCACTAGCGGTAACAAATGTAATAAACAGTGTTAGCTTTAACTGGGAGAGTAATCAAGGGCACGAATATCTCTTCCTCCAACACAGACATGGATATCTGCAAGGAAAAACGGGACCAGAAGTTGGTTGGCACTGAGCTTTATCTTTCAGTTCTTTCTTTTTAACAGCAAAAATTTACGCCGACAGTGGTTACACTTGAGTTTAAAATTAAAAGGCTCAAAATTAAGACATAAGTACTATTTATTTTTTTCTTGGCTTGTGAGCGGGCGGAATTCTCTAAATCCTGCAATCTGATTGGTTCCGGGAGCGGGC
>OMLO01003777.1_pt1 | contig 12533 bp, 4 predicted proteins | sample 1674811 | NCBI WGS metagenome assembly OMLO01 (sample SAMN06265003, study PRJEB25207) | coral metagenome | isolation source: Coral host | place: Mexico:La Bocana,Puerto Morelos, Mexico | collected 2008-11-13
AGCATTAAATTTGCCGGTACCCATTTATACACCTGGGTGGAGAGAGGCACTGTGAGAGTTAAGTGTCTTGCCCAATATTACAACACAATGTCCCTGGCCAGGGCTCGAACTCGGACCACTCGATCCGGAGTCGAGCTCACTAACCATGAGGCCACCGCGCCTCCCAAGACCAAGTTTGACCTATTGTACTTCAGGTATTTTCCGGCCATTGGAAATCGTCATTTCAGGTCATGTTCATGCGAGCTCGTTATGCTGTCGATATGACTGAATTGCTGTGAGTTGTAGTCAAAAATTACTGGACTAGAGAAAAATGAAATATTGTTTAACATTTGCAATTGCAATTAAAATAAATCTGCCACTTAATTGGACCCGAGGCGCACTCTCATTTGGTATTCCTCGTTCCTGTGGCAATGCACGCGCACTTCAAGAATAATCTCTGTGGAAAGAGTGGAATTGATTTATTGTCTTTCTCTCAGGAACAAAGTTAATACACCTTCTTATCTTGGGCTGTTTGTTTCCCATGAAAGACCCCGTGATATTCTTTAGAGAAGTATTCAAGCAAGAATTCTCAAGCCCTGTCATGAAATGGCCTGAAACTCCGAAGCTAAAGAGGTTATTCAAATGGTTATGAAACTTGACAAAATTCTTTGTTGGGATTTTTGGTTCACTTTTTTGACCTTGACCGTTTAAAAAACACATACGTTTTCTGAGAAATCGATGGAAAGGTTGCGGTTACGTAATCATGCATAGTGTAAGACGCAACAAAAATAATTATGCACGGTCGTGAATCTCTGCAATCTCAATATTGGCATCGTTGTTTACTGGGCTTCTTTTCCATTCCTCTCTGTTAACTATTAACTCAGGAAAAGAACTCTTTCGAGGGAAAATCAAACTAACTGAGTTCAACCTCGTCATTTTGGTCTAGAGCTAATATACTTGACTATCGTTTCTTTCGTGCTTATGCACTAAGCAGGAGTTACGTAACTAAAATGTTTTTATTGATTTGTTCTTCAGTTGAAAGTAAACAACTATTGTGTGTGTACGGCGAAAAAAGCGAACAAAAAAGCAAAACAAAGAGTTTTGCCTGATTTCTTAACCATTTCCCTCTGTTAAGGTGTATTAACCATAGTTTGATACAAAGAATGAAGTAAACAAAACAAACTATAAACATACTAGTAAATCATCACGCCCCTAATTACACGATCTGATCACGTGCAATGGCCCACGAGGTTTTGATGTATCAGCTATTTTGGGGTTTGGCAAGTTTCCCAATGTTTTTCCAGTGGGTTTTCTCTTGTACTCAGTGCCACTTGATTTAGAAAAAAAACCAATGAGAAAGTGTGCCAATGCGAGAAAACTCAAGTAATTATGCATTTCGGTATTGTGCACTAGAGTACGAATTGTCACACTCCGGTAGTAAGAAAAAAGCGGAGCGGCGTGACGGTTGACGGCGTAACGGTGCACTCTGCGTATAAAGCTTTGTTTGAGTATATATCGCGTGCTACAGTTGCTGAGAGCTAACCACTATCGATGCTACTAACGTAAATCCCTGAATGCTATTTCGGCTAACCTAGTTAGTGCTAAAAGAAAGAAACAGAAAAAATCTCCTCACACTGATTCCGGTTACGCCATTGTTAGATTGTTGTAGGTTTTGCTAACAAATCACTTTCCTTCTGAATTGAATTGTTTGTTTGTCCTTTGCCCCTCCTGCTCCTCTAAGGCAAGTTTGACCTCCCATTTCTTGATGGTGGGGGTGAAAAAGTATTTTCCCGGGGGGGGAAGACTCCCATTTGTAACGGTCGGGGATATTCGAGTATAAATCAAGCAGTCTCACTTAGGACGTTCATGAAGCAACGCCACTAGTTTTACCTGTCAAAGTATCTTTTAGGGTGGACTCGAAAAAATGATAACAGTAAGCGCTCTTCTTTCTGTTTTTAGGCTCGACATCTGCTGTTCTCTCGAATCTGGTCTTATTGCACGGGCTTCACTTCTGAACAGCGGCTGGTAATCGAGGCTATTCCATTTTATTTTAGGGGTCAAATAAAGCTTGAGCCACGCCCAGTTTGGTCTCCTTTAAGGTAATAATTCAAATGGTAGTCCCCGGGAATATTTGGACGACATTAAGACATAGATGTACCTTTCCCGGGCATGGGATGTATGTACCTGCCCTGGTTAAGTTTAACAAAAGGCTCGAAAGAGCGCACGTATTTCTTAGACAGAGATTTTACTTGTGTATAAATGTTCTGATTGACTGGATTTAACGAGGATTGTTCAGAGTGCAGCGTAAAAACCTCCAAGCACCCTGTTATTGAGTGTGATTGGAGGCTTTTATTTTGAAAACTGAACCAAATTTGACTCTCAATCTGCACTTCCGAACTTGTCTAGACATTGGTCAGTAAATAGGTCTGACTGGCATTGGCGTAAACATCCTTATCACTTCCCAACTGAGTTTTTTTTTGACATTTAATCAAGACTCAGGAAAAATAATTTCTGTTTTTAACTATGCATATCTTGTGTCAATGAACCTTAGCTTTTAAAGTCAAAAATACTGATCTCATTTTTGATAAATAGAGAAGCCAGTCCGCAGATTTCTCTATTTGTTTGTGCGCCTGTTTCTTGGTCTGGTATGATTTCTGGTTTTGACCTTTCATAAGCCATCGTCATAGTGACAGAAGTCTTCAATCAGTCGATGCTTATTATCACACTCTATTTGGGCATTGATTGGCTGCGTCAACAAGCCATTTGCACCAAAGGACAGTGTCCTTTAAGAATGTACTATGTTATGTATTGGAGTTCTTTTCCCATAGATCATAGATTTTTTCCTTTGTATATTTCTCTCTCTGGTTATCACAAATTGGTAACAGGAATTCGTGCCACACAAGTTCGGTCTCTATTGCTTAAAGGTCGTCGGTTAATCGCTCTCCTTGGGACAACACGGTGATTTCTGCGAATGAAATCAAACAGTTTTTTTTGTGTTTTCTACTCCGAATAAATAGAAAATGAGACTCACACATCGACTCCGTCCCCAAGTCTTCAACCCGGGACTGCTCCTTACCGTGGTGAAGGAGCTTGTGGTTCCCCTATTAACAGACTTGTATGTCGCTAATAAGTAGGCTCCGAGTAGCGGGATAGTAAATCGGCAAATGAATAAGTTGTTGTATTTGGCTGTGTCCCTGAAATCCTAAGACCTGGGCGCGGTGGTAGCCGGTGAACAGGATCCGGATCCGGCTGGAAGGGTGAAAAAGGAACTGGCTGAGAATAAAGGGGCCGAGGGGAGAAGGGGGTGGTCAGTATATCCGTTCGTTTCCCGCTTTCTCCTCGACTCAATCTCGACTAGTTAACCTCTTCATGGGCTAGACGATGGGTGCTCGTGGGCGCACCTTTCTGGCAGATGCAACCAACCTGGTCAGGTCGAAGGGAAGAGGTATACCAAAAACAGCTCCTGGCTTCCAGCTTGCAGGTTAGGCATTGGGTCGACTTTCACACCGTGCCAATGACCTTTGCTACAGGAACTACTAAGACAAGCCATTCAGAATGGCGAAGAATCAGTGATTTGAAATAAAGCAAAAAGGCTGTTTATGACGTCTTAAAAGCCAATTTTTATTGACTTATTCACAACAGGATATAATGTATTACTATATTTTACATCATATGTACAGATGTTTAAGAATAAAAAATTTGGATAAATCTCTTCTTTGTTTACAAATAAAAAATATATATCCTCTTTTTACTTAGCCTTTGGCTCTTTGTTTATCTATTTCTGATGATTTATTTAGCGCATGTATTTCTTTAAACATTGCAACTTTATTCACTAATGTATCTTAATAAAAGTAGCTGTACAGTGTATGCGTGTACATTGCGTAACATTAATAATTTATTAAAAGTCTTTTTTAATTTATTGTCCACTGATTATCAGCCCTATCTAGCCTCATCTAGATCCATTGGCTGTCTAATTTCTTGTTTTATCGCTGTGCTTTCTCTCTGGGTCTTGAAATGACTTCTTTTTTCTGCAGAATTGCGTCGTTTTTGCTTCAACTGTGTTCTTTGATAATCACTGGAGATTGTCCACATTGACTTATATGGTCGCTGAGGGTCTGGGACGCGTATGAATCGCTTTCTGAGGGATAAAGTATGGCGGACAGCGTTCTGTCGAGAGATAACAAATACGCTTTATTTTATTTAAGTGGAACCCGCAGATGTAAGCACTAACAGGCTAATAATATTAACCAATACGATGGTGAAGTTAGAAAAGGAAAAAAACCTAACCTACTAAGCTTTTTTAAGACAAAATATGACGGTATAAATAAACAGGAGGTCATTATACCTAAAATATCTTAAGGAGGTCTTCTGCTGTACATTGATATCAACTGACTAACCGACTTAGTTCAGTAATCCAGCAGTTCTCGCACTGATATAGGTTTTAACATTAACAGCTTTCTTTAAAGCTTTTCGTCTACTGAATTAACGCTTCTTCCGAAATTCGAGGACCCTATATAACACGGTACCAACATTTCAGACCTTCCTCCAAACAAATCCGTCTTTGACAAATCTGAAACGCCAAAGAATTCTGTATCCGCGGTTAGAATAGCTCTTGTTCCTTGACATTGATTCATCTGTTCCATCTGAGCTCTATATTTCAATCGTTTTTACTGCCCCATAATGTCCACAATTAGATCAAAATAATCATTTTCTTATTTTTGATCGAGCACTGCTACGATTCTTCGTACAAACTGTAGCGATCTATCTAAACAAAAATATGGCGAACCAACCTCGTAACAAGAATACAGGTACAGAAAACTCGGAAAGATTTTGCAGTGGGAAGCTGTCTTTTTCCGTAAAAAGAGTTTGCCGCTTTTGATGGATTTTGGAAAAGTGAAAACTAATAATATTGCCTTAGTAAGCTATTGCCCCCGGTGCGTGTCGTACGGACGAAGGTTCGAGACTTCAAATGTCCGCGTTCTTTGGCTATAAAAGTCATAAGCGCCGAAATTATCACAAGCCTTCTGCACTGCGATTGCATCTACACCACGTTCAAGGCTTCAGGAAAACATTCTTGGCATTGTTTACCGATAATGGAATCACTATCTCGTTCTGTAAATCAGGCCCTATAGTATCTTGCCCTGCAGTGTTTTTTTTCAACCAAGATTGAGACAGTTTTCATTTTATTCAGCTAGAGAGAAAGGACACTTCACTTCCTTCCGTAGATAAAGTTAACACTATCGAAGCGTTGTTAAAACGAACTTATTAGGTAATGAAACGAAGAATACTGAGTGCTGATATCGAAGAAGTTTTTCTATGCCAATCTGGGTTTATAATTTCGATAATTTCTCTTTGAATTCGTTCTGTATCATTTGTCTTTTCGTCGACTTAAACGGAAGGTGGGTGTGCCTGAAATTCAGTAAAAATATTATGTGTCTTTTATAGTAAATATCAGTTCCCTTTCCAAAAGGAAAAAAAGCCCTCCTACTAGACTGGAACCAACACAGGAAGACTTCAAGGTAGACAAAAATACCCATGGCGGAAGGCAATCTTCCGGACAGGACATTTTCAGAATTTGAGGCGTAATACCAAGATCACGCCAAACCTGAAATTTGCTCCAAAGATTTCTGCTTTGATATAATATAGACATAAACGCTGCCTACAGGAAAAACAATTGATACCAAACCCAACCAGTGAAACCTAACTGTGGCGTTTGGCAGATTTAATACCAATGATTTCCATTGCCTTTCTGACTTGCTCGTGGAATCGGGGAACCACACCAAATCACGACAAAACTTCTTTTCTTCGTTAAATAATAAGCTTAATTAGCCGAACCTAACGGTGAAGACGTATCTTAGTATTTATGCTGATTTATTTGGGCACGCATAATAAACAGATAGCTTTTAAAAGTCAAAATGGACAATCAATAAAATTGGATGAAGATTCAATAGTCCTTAAAAGTAATCAAGCCATACTTCTAAGAATCCCGCGTTTCTATCTGGCCTGTAGTTCTGCTCACCGGCATGCCTATGCGGTTTCTTAGTCTTTCTATCTGTTTTTTTCTAGCGTTTTATCCTTTCCTTTTAGGTTCCATTCCATTTCTTATTCAAATAGCATTTTACCCAAATAGCGTGACCTATATATGAAGGACCTTCGATAAACTGGATTTTGAAATCCATCGCTTTTTAAAAAAATTAAAATTCCGGCTTTTAAATTCCGCTACTTAGACAATAACAAGCTAAAATATTCACCCAGATATGTAAAAATACTCCAGACAAGAGCTTTCGATGTCTTTTTCGAAGCGGGAACTTGTATGGTGAAGATTCCAGAGTAAGTTATTGATGGTCGATGTGATTCATTCCATTCTTCCTTTGTACGATCTCATTTTTTTTCGGAATAACTAATCTAATTTAAAAAAAAAAAAAGATCTGGTAATTTCTATGAATTGCAATGGCCTAAATTCTCATGATTGGCTACCAAATTAATCCAAAATTTGTTAATGAGAGATTAGGGCTCATTTGTAAAACGACTAGGAACATCAAAAGATGGCTGGCTGCAGCGCTAGCACGGTCGGTATTTCCTTTCTTTAGTGTTCTAAATCTAATGATGTTTCCTTTGGCTTACCTTCCATCCCTGCACAGATAAATAAGTTCCCTTGTCGTTGAAATATGGCACGTTTTTGACTATCCAGCTGTAAATGTCTGACAAAGTCATCATGTTGTTGCCTGTGGAAGTAATGGCCATTGTGATCAAGTCGGAGTAAGAGGCTTTCCCCCAAGGGTTCGGCTGCTGTGACCTTGATTTTGGAACAGGCGTGTGTCCTCCTGTTGGGCTCTGTATCTCTGCAAATTGGTTCAACATGTCATCTCGGCTACTGTTGGATCCCGAAGAGACAAACGAGCGCGGTGATCCTAAGCTCTCAATCTCGTCTTCTTCGCTGTGATCATCTTCTTTAGTAGGCGTCTCCGCCTCTTCTCTAACCACAACATTTTGCGCCGGCTTTACTTCTGTAACGACGGTGACGCTTTGCCTTGGCGGTGAACCGCGTGGGGTTAATAATAAATTGTTGCAAACTCCACGAGACCTTCTGTAGCTTTCGTGGGAGGGAAACATTGGAGGTCTCCATGGAATCCAGTGTGATCCAAAAACGGGCATCGTGACTCCGTCTGCTCCACAATCATACTCCCGCCTAGCAAACATCTCGTTCTGTAACCTGTTTATGCCGTCGTCCGCCAAAATAGCGCGGGGATGTCGATTTTCTAAAGATGAGTTTGGAAAATGGATCTCTGTCCGTGGTGAGATTCCGTTCCTGAGGGATTTGTTCACTGAATCTGGTACCTGGATGAACATATTTTGAGTCGCCTTGATTGTAGACGGGTCGAGTAGTCGTTACGGATATGTAATCGTACTGAACGCTCCGAAGACTGATGTAGTTTTATTTTCATTGACGATTATAAAGCCGGAAACACTTATGCCGTCAAACGAGTTGTTCCGACGTTACGCGACGGCATAATGACGTCAGTAGCCTGATGATCACTGAACTGAAAGAATGTAAATTCATGGCTGAATAAACACCAGACCTGAAAATTTCGTTTGTTTTGGAGATTTGTTTATGTTTTGATCCAAAATTGAAAGCATTATCAAAACGCCGAAAATTCTTAGAGACATCGCTTCATACTGTATTCTAGAATGGCGAGCAATTTACGGTCTCGGGGCATGTGACTCCACTTAGTAACGGCATCTCCAGTAAACATTTACATACTTGCGTGAACCCCTTTCGAGTGATCAGTTGTGATGATTTGGCATTCACTGAGCTACCAGCCCAAATATTGTTAGACAATTTTCAGATAAAGAGGCTTTGGGAATTAATGATTTGCATTCTAGTCCCAGGTTAATAATTTCCCAGTCATTCCCTACCGCACGGTCAACTTCTAACAAATATCACTCGTTCTTTGTGTGACGAAACATCCGCCCGCGCGCTGACGCGTCAATAAACACTCTCTCGTTTTGTTCGGAACAAAAGAATCCACAATTAACTTGTCAAGATTGAGAGTAGCAAGACTCTCGTGATTAATGCACACTTGATGACATGTGAGCTTCATTTGGAGGTGGTCTTTCATGTATGACAAAAATAAAGATGAAGAAAAGTTTAAATGAAGAATTAAAATGACATTGAGCGACCTCTATTGTGTGGCTAACAGATTAACGCGGTTGTTGATATTTTATTGTAGCATTGTTCAAAGTTGTCATGGTGGTCACTCATACAGAACAATTTTAACCGCAGCCAGCTCTTACAACGTGCACAATTCGAGACACATAGCTTATCGAATTGAATATCATACATAGACTTGATCCAAATAGGGATATCATATTTCCTTGAGTTATTGAAAACTATTAAGGTTGAAGCTTTGATTGCAAGCACACTATGTTTACTGAAGCAATTATAATGTCAGTGCATAAAACGTATGTTCACAGCTAACCAAAGTCCGTGCATCAATCTTTAATGTCACTTTAAGTATCGTGCTCTGTTAATTAATCTGCACTGAGGTCTTCAAAAAACGTATTCGCGTACCTGGATTTAAGACAATAACAAGGAAGTTACGGGCAGGAGGTTTCTCTACTCTTCACTTTCTTGAAAATAAGATCGTAAAAAATGTACAGGACTGTAACTGGACAGGAAAAACCGGCGTAAAATTACACGTACTTTGCAACAGGAAATACGAAACTTATTTGTTCGCCGGTTTAATACGTGAGGTTTGTACAAAAATTATCGACCACACACTTCACCCCGGCCACGTCTACCTCAAACCAGTATTTTATTGAGCAAATTTATCGTATATCTTCTTGTGCTAACACAGATAAAAAAGGAAATCTCTGGAACAGCAAATCGGTGGGGTCGAGATGAACACTAAATGCAGACAAGCTAGCATAATTTGTGTATTATAATAATTTTGAATTAGTTCGGTAATGAAGTCCTAATGAGGCTGAGGGAAGGGATCAAGTACAAGAACTTACTGAACGCAGTAACTATCACGAGAAAAATTTGCAATTCCAAAACCTAACGCCATCGTAGGTTGCCAATGGGACCATAAAATAGAAATAGAAATGTTTTATTTTAAAACTTGTTAAGAGCCACTAACTGACAAGCAGTCGTCGTATATTGCTGTCTAAACTCTTTCGACGGAAAAAAAAATGCGAATATTATTCTCTCTCTGATATCTGTTTCACGATTTGTTCAAGTCACGTCCTAGCTACAATATTTTGTGCAAAGCTTCAATGGTTCCTTCAGTTGTATAAACAATAGTGAAGGAAATCTGTCCTTTTTGCGTGATAACCATTGGCCCTGACAGACAAGATCTCTTCCGCTTCTTTCATATCGTTCCCCGCAATTAAAGGCTTTCCGTAATGTCATTCCGTTATTGCGAAATTTCAACATATTAGCTGTGATGTAACTATGCTTCCGGCAATGCAGTTTCAAGTGGCTCGCGAGAACCGTATTATATAATATTTCTAGTATTACTTCTTCAAGAGCTAATTTCAGGTGAATTTCAACAACCTATGTTTAAAAAGTTTCTTAGTTTCTTACTATCCTTTAAAATAGGGTTTCATTCATGAAGAACAATAACTCCTGATACTATACTGTCATCGGTTCACTTGTTTTCTGTATGTCTAGCATTCAATTGTTATATTAATGATGTCTTGTCTTTTTTCCTCGTCACGTTCATTTCATGTGACTTCTGTGTTAATAATCCTCAATGCATGACTTGTAAGTGTTCGTCTTTTAACTTCCTGTCTATAGACCTTTACTATACTAAACTTGTTGCAAAATTTGCGATTAACATAAACTACAGAGCTTCGATGAAGCAACAAAAAGCAAGGTCCTCTTTTTGTAAGGGAGAAGATGGAAAGTAAACAATGAACGAGGTAATTTTGATAAAACAAAGCAATGTGCCCAGTGAATTATAATTTCAAATATTCTAAATTTGCTTTCAATTTTTCAGGGGGCAACATAATCGTTTTACATCCAACCTCGTCACCAATATGTTATGTCACCATTGAAAATAATTTTCTTAAAGTTGACGGATACAATGTGCAGTTGTCTGAAATCAATTCATGAAGGAAGCAACTAAAATATCGAAAGCATCATTCATATTGAGGGAACCTTCTTCGCAGTGTAATAACAAAGTTGCCTTGAAATTCTTGGAACATTGCTGCACCACTGAAACTCAAACTTTGACACTAATATATTAATGATCTACAGACACCTTACATGATTTTTGCTGAGATTACAACTGATCTGAGACAGTTACATAAGACCTAAACTAGATTCGCTTACAAAGTTTTGTTCCAAAGATTTAGAGCATAAAGCACAGACTATAATTCAATACTGGCGATCTCAACTTAGAATTAAAACTTTAACAGACAGATTTATAACATGACTAAAGTTCTAAAAAACAGTTTGCATTATCTGAAATGCTGTCAGTTTTTGCTTTACAAAAAGTTAAAAATTTAACTAGTAATTGATTCTTGAATTCACTGTAATATAAGCATGTATAGTGCCAAAAATCAGCCTTAATTTTAATCGAAATATACTCAAATAGTTGCATTCAGAATTTTTGTTAAGATTGATCCATATCTCGAAGTCCCTGCAATATCTAAATAATCCGCAAGTCACAATTTTTACTTTCTCGAACTCTGTCAACAGACAGTTACTATTTCAACAGCGAGTGGACAAATGGTTACAAATTGTAGTAAGGGAATTTTGTCCCGAATTCACTGAAATACCAAAAAAGGTAACAAACTGCAGTAATTTTGACAATCAATTCAAAAAATGGTTGACAAGTAACTTACAAAGAATATCAAAAGCTTATTACAGTATCTAAAAGTATAACAAAAGTTACACTTTTTACTGACAATGGAAATATTTTTTCTAAAGTGACAACAAAGAACAAACAAAAAGTCACGGTGGAGCAGATTATATCTCAATGTCACCGGAATATTTAAACTGCAAACAAGCAACCATGGTTCACACTGAAGACAATTTTAACTATCGAATTGTACCTCAAGTTCACTTTAATATTCAAACTGGAAACAAAAAACTATAATTTAACGTTCGTAATACAAAAATACCAGGAAATTTTAACTATTTAACTGAGTCTAACGATTACTGCATCTAACCTGGTAACAAAGAGTTATAATTTTAACTAACAGTACAGAAATGGTTGGCAGTCAGCGTTAACTAGCAAAGTTTAGTTTAAACTCACTCAGCAATATTTTACTGCAAGAGAGTCATGATTATATTAACCCTCAATGAAAAAATTTGGAAAAGATTTGAACTGCAAATTATCCATGTGCCCCCCGGCTCTAATTCACAAAAACAAATTACCTAATCCTAACTGACACTGTGCAAACGTGAACAATTTTAATCAGCAGATTGCATCTTAACCTTGCTACATATATACAAAACAAATAGTCATAATCTATGTAACCAAACCAAACTACCAACAACATAGCTTAGCGGATTCAGATGAATTTCTTGCTTCTGAGTACAGCAAGTTGTCGATCGATACGAGTTAGGGTTGTCAGGCAGTCGTTAAAGGTGTTACTGGAGAATAATAAATGAATAGAAGAAACGGCATGTAGTGGATAAATCAATTTCTGTATCGTTTTGTTGGAGATTACTTAAAAAGATTGCAGCTGATTTCTCCCAGGTGAATCTGATATTTTGAATAAAGACGCATGTCAGATAAAAGGTAGATGCAGTGAGGTAATTAACAAATGGCAAAAATCGTAGTTCTGTAGTTTGCCTAGTTCCTTAACTTCAATCTTTGAGTCACATCCGCTCATAGAAAATGAGGAAGTATGTTCTACCAATTTATTTGGACTAACATGCAGTAATGTGGTGCATAAATACTTCCATTGTATTGTCTAAAAACGTCAATAGATATTTGAAGATAAGCTGTGAAGAATTCATTTAGTTTACTTTCCAGCCAAAAATGTTTCATAAATGTTAAAGACAGTAGCTAGAAAAAAATAAATTACAGGCTCAAGACAAAAGTAAAGTACCTTTATTATATTCGAGTTTAAGTTATTTGAATTTCACACCCAAGCAAATTACGAAACCGTGGGCTGATCTAGTCACGCGAAAGATGCGTAAAGAACGAGCGCATGACGTCAACACTAATTACTTGGCAAGAATATTTTTGTTGTGTCCTTGTTGCTATTGGAGCTGTTACAGAAGATGGCGGGAAATAGACCACTGTATTTTCATTTTGTTCACTGAGTTCAAAAAGCGATCTGCTCATTATAAACGGTGTTAACCCTAACGCATATTTGTACTTTATATTCCTTCGTGGTGTTAGTAATTTAACAACGTTTCTGTTGGCAGGGGGGAGTTTATACGAAGGAAAAGTTCATGTTAATTTTTCGTTAATTTTAAACTTACAGTTTGCATTTCCTTTTTACAGATCGTCGGAGTGCCTTAAGGGATTAAAAGTATTACTATAGTGTTGGCGATGTCTTTGCAAGCAAGCACAACAGCGTTTTACTGAATT
>OMLO01003779.1_pt1 | contig 12530 bp, 8 predicted proteins | sample 1674811 | NCBI WGS metagenome assembly OMLO01 (sample SAMN06265003, study PRJEB25207) | coral metagenome | isolation source: Coral host | place: Mexico:La Bocana,Puerto Morelos, Mexico | collected 2008-11-13
CGCTGTCTGAGTTTGCAAATGTTTGCAGCTGATTTATCTGAGGGTACTGCACTTAACTCTTTTTGACATCTATACAAAGATTGCTTCAGCTCCCAAACAAATTAGGCAGTTTTGAGCAATTTTAAGATGGACAAAAATGAAAACGAATGCATCTTGAAGAGATTTCAGCTGGTTGCTCAATGCGAGCCAACGTGCAATACATTTGCTCCACTGGACTGGCTGTACTTGTCATTACCATGGTTTCGAAGCATTTGAAGCGTATGAAAACACAGAGGTCTGTTGCATCTTCATTTCTTGAAACTCAATTCAGTGTCCGCAAGGTCATCTCTAGAAATGCCTTATTGCTGCCTGACTCAAGCTAGCGCGTGTACTGTAATGCTTTGTCGCTATATGACTAATGCAACCAGCAGCAAAAGAGCATATAACTTTTCTAAGTTGTGACACTCAAGCCCTTGCTGAGCATTGCAAACAGACCCGAGCTCCAGCTTCCTTTAAGGCCTAATCTCTAGTCCAATGCCAATGCAGCAACAGCTACATGCAGCATGGGCGCCAGTTCTGATTGCAAACACGTCATAAAGGGATATCCGAATCATATGAATGATGGTGTGCTAGCTTCGGCTACTTTTTGGTCTACGTGGCAAGCGGCAGGATGACTCAAGGCCACCAGAAGTTTCTGCCATCCAGTCAAAATGTTGAATGTGGAATGGCATGCCAGGGGCAGCTGCACCTGAACAAACGTGAAAAAGCGAGCAAAGGAAACTAGCTTTCACAAGGCAAATGGCTATGAATGAAGCTCTCCAAGTCCTGTTCACTGCTGGACATGAACTTGGTGTTCAGCCCTGACAACCCTTCCATACTTTGACCCCACCGTCACGGCATCACACAAAACATGGCATCTGACTCTGTGTTACTGCAGTTTGCGCCCTGCAAAATGCTGCAATCTGTTTCCAAGCAAAACTTCAAAACAGGTGCAGCCATCTCCGCGGTGATAGATCCTGCTTCAGTTCTGGAAGGTCAAACATTGAGCCAAAGAACTCGTGTGCCCTTCCAGAGGCAGGAGAGGTAATATACTTCTTACCGACGCACAATTCCTTGCTGAGTATGGCATGCCCTACCTCAAACTTGGTTCTATTCGTTTAGTTCAGCGGTATCCAATCTCTTGATCCTTCAGGATACCGGTTTTTTGAAATATTAAGTATCATTAAATCACATGAAACCTCAGCATTTCCTCTTCATCATATGGGCTGCGGAAAAAATCACTTGTTTGGGGAAAATGCCATCACCAAATGTTGCCCCTATCGGCTTTGCAGGTTTTGAATATGGATTATGGGGTATCGGTTTTGGGGGGTCTCCTGTCGATTATCAAGTTTGCCTGAGCCACTTCAAAGTTCAAGGCAACTTCTTGCTACTCTGTTCATCCACTAATTTTGTCGGCTACTCATATTAACAACATGGCCGGCGAATGCCAAACTGGATCTTGCTAAAGTAACCTCCTGAAATGCCAGTTTCTTGCTCCCAACAAACATGAGACGGCCAATCAACCCCTGTTTGCTTCTGGCAGTAGCCATCTGGTGGTTTTGTATTTCTTAAAACGTGAATTGTTCATTTCAGCCCGTACTGGATCTCTTTTTGATTCATGGTCACCACCAGTCTAGCTGCTTCCTTTGTGAAAAATCAACGTCCCCGAGTTATATTGCACTCGTGCTTGGAAATGAATCATCCGTGGAATATGCTGCTCCCGAAAGCTACCAGCCACTCATTCTTTGCTGCGTGGCAAGAAGGTTGAAGAGGTCGTTCTGGGGTAACATTCAAGCCCTCTCTTGCGCTTCGGAACCGAACTCCAGTCACGGGCAAAGGTTGGGAAAAAAAACTTCAAAAATGTGCATGTTCTGATGATATCCAAATATGTCAAAGGGACACATTTGGATAAAATGTGCCTTTGGCCCATGAAACGGCTGGCAAAAGGACAGAAAACCACTAGAAAAAACTTCTGCTACCCGAAAACAATGATAAAGCCGGAACCTTTTCTTACCCGCTATCCCAGAAATGAAATGGGTGCTCACCCTTTCACACTTCAAACTCTCCGTCACGGCATCAACGGCGTATTGCACTGGCAATGTCTGGCACAGCTTCGAACTTTGCAAAACTGAATATCAAACAGTGGTCTCCCAAAGGAAAAGACCACGTGGGCTTGAAGGGCAAGAGCTATCAAGCACGTAGTGAAACTCTTTACCCGCTGTCTATGTTGGGGTCGGATGCGGGATCTGTGTGGCAATATTTTGTTGCATGCACAGTCTGAAGGCCTTTCTGCAGACTTGTGGCCAACCCTGAGTTTCTAGGCTGTGGCCTGCTGTGCGCTCCGAAGTCTTGTAAAGAGTTTGATTTTTGAGAATTGGATAGAATTGAATTCGTGTGACCTTAGAGAGGCCTTCCAGAGACAGGACATGGTACACTCCTTAATGATTTGATTCTGTTCGGATCATGTCATCGCACATCTTGCAAACATGATTTAAACCTACACACCACAACCATCGCTGATCATTGGCACGTAGTGGGTTCATCTGGCAAGGGAAAACATGTCCTCAACTCAAGTGAGTCAAGCGTCAAATTGTGAACTCCTAATCTTCTCAATACAAGAGCAACAACTACGAATCTGCAAAGATGCAGCAGCGGGTCACATTAGAGGCCATTAGTTCTAGAAGTGAAGGTCAACTGTGATAAGTCAAAATTGATTGAAGTTGTGAAGGCAACACTCTTGAGCCAATACTTCGGCAATCACACTATCACTAGAATTTGGAGCATATAGCCCACTGACTGTAAATGAAAAAATGATCGCAAGGCAACATTGTCACGTGAATTTGTCACAGCGTTTCAACCATATATAGATTGAACACTATCGAACTTGTTCCGGAAGTGTAAATCGTAGTTTCACAATCTCAATCCGGAATTCCCGCCTCCAAATCTCAAAAGTTTAATCCAATGTCAATGTCTCAATACATAAATACATCTCAATACCGGTCCGGAATTTGGGAACATTGAATCTGAGTGGAACTCATGACCCAACAAGCTGCTGGCAAGCGGACCTTCCAAATTTGAAATGCAACTTTGAAGAAAACTGTTGTTGAACTTAACTAGCATGGTGACAACCAAGCACGATCTCCTTTTTCTTCTGTCTCCGCAGGTCTGATTGAGTTTGCGTCAGTGCAATCACTGCACCGCCTGGAAAAGGCGCGGCTGTAATTGGTAAATGATCATCCCAACTACATGCAAAACATGGCAAGAGCCAAAGCTAACATGCTTGGACTCTACTCAACACGTTAAAGAGATGCGAGTCTGATTCTCGCAGCCGCCAAGAATACGCAAGCGGATTTCTGTGGATTTTCATGAGTGTTTTGCCAGTTGACTTATAAATCTGAGGTGCTTTTGTCATGCGAATCTATGCCCCCTCAGTGCCGCTCGTTGGAAGTAAGGCTTGATTTAAGTATTCACCACTATTGATTACTCTCTCTCTCCTTGCTTCTTCGGGGAGCATTGGGGTTCTTTGGACAGGATAACTGGGCAGGTGGTTCTCCCCTACATGGAAGCATGAAGGACTGTACTCGATTGAATCTCGATCGAGGGTGAGCATTCAAGCTACATATAATGATATATAATCATATAATATTGATGCCAGTAAGCCGTAAAAACGTTCGCAGCCCTCCACCTACTGTCTTCAAAACGATTTTGAAACGTTGATCTCCGGGTTCACAACAATTCCTAGCTCCCAACTCCATCATGCCTCCGCTTCTGCTGCAGACCGTCCAAAACAGGCAGAGCTTGGAAGCATCAAGCCTGCGCACCATCTCGAAGAAGGTCTTTGATGTCGTGCTGTGGATCATGCCGTATAGCACGGGTGCAATTGTGTAGGAACAGTACTCCACCTGTGCACTACAAAATGGATTCCCTGCAGACTGAATCTATTCACTACAAAATGCCCATGCTACAAAATGTCATTCGCAAGACAACTAACATGATGTTCCATCCGAAACACCCGCTACAAGATGTTTAGTTCAAAATATCAACTGCTATTAAGTGATTCATGGCCATCAAAGTGTTTCCAATGAAGCCTACTACTACAAGATTCCAAGATGCGAAAGCTTTCCAACACATACAATACATATCGATTTGAACAAGTCTAGAAGGATGATTGACTGGGAAGAGTGAACTGGGATGCTTTTGTCAGTGTGAGAAGAAGTGCCACACAAATCTATTGAATGTGCTTCATGCAAGTCTTCCCTCTGAATCATTGTTCCCAGTTCCCAGTGCAGGGGTAAACTTGGTCAATGGCCTTTCGTATTGGGTCACCTTCCCGTCTCGGCTTGCTTTGGTATTTACTCTCCTTTCGTCTTCTTTGGAAAGAATCCAAAAGTACAGCACCTGTGATTAACCAATATGTGATTGGATGTCATCTGCACGGATGTGGCACTCAAGATGCACTTCCCTTTTTTGGAAAGACCTCCCACGCACAGGCAGGCGCCTCCAGAGAAGACCACAACCTTTTTAGACGTCGACCTCTTTTGGTACGGTGCCTCAGCTATTCTGAATAGAACTCATCGCGGAGCCAAAACTATACTATTGGGTCCTCTTTGGAATTCGTTGGAGACGTATGATCAATTGAAAAAACTGTTCAAGTACCAAGTGAAAACAGGCTAAACAGTATGTTTGACAAGAAATGATTACATTGCTTCGGAGAATCTTCAAGACATGTTGCATTGGGCTCCTTTTTGGATACACAAAGACATACAGATGCGGAGGCAGTTGGCCAGTTAGGTTAGCAAACGGGCGGCAAGCGAGATTCCAAGAAAGATTGAAGAAAACTATCTGGACTTCAGCATCTTAAGCGTGAGCAAGCAGGTGTTAAAATAAAATCAAGGTACCCAAACTCATGTCTTCCCAACTCAGTCTGACCATGTTTACAAGGTAGCGAACATAAAATCAACAAAAAAGATAAAAGAGTCAAGGTTTCGTTCAGGCCCAGAATTAAAACATGAAAATAAAATAGGCCGCCACGGGCTTGAGATTACCCATTTAAGTTTCTCTAACCGGCGATTTGGATCAAACTGGGAGGGGTTTAACATGGCTACAATTGGATACAGATACTGCAGGATCCATGGCCTGACAAGTTGCCCAGCACCAAAGTTTGTTTGTCTGCAAAGCAAATTGACCAATGCATCCAAGATACGGTGTCGTCAACGCTGCCAAGACTGGGGCTCCTAGCCACCCTAGGATATTATGTATCTGGTATGCTTGATGCCCAGTTAATCGCAGTCAATGGCAAGGCAGAGAAGCCGTCGTGTCGTACTAGTTGGCCAAAATGTAGCAAATCCATCACAATGTGCCGATCCCTTGATTCACAAAATAGCCTCCTCCATGGCATTGCCCTCAGAGAAAAGCGATTAAAATCGCATCTTCCTCTGCCCACACAAATGGTTCTAGGGCTTCTGAGCACTTCGTTGCTGAATCGTTGGAAGGGCGACGAACACACACAAGGAGTGTCATTGTCACCACGAATGGTGAGAAATGCGGACATTGGATACAGATCTGCGAAAATACTCGCCAATATGTCGTGTTCGTTCAATCTGCAGCCAGACACCGGAAGAGTTTGATTTTCAACAAGTGAAGCACATGTAGTGTGAGCGGAACGCATTCCAGCTGTCATATTCAGCTTCTTTTGACGGTTGTTGAAAGAGAATTAGAAAACGTGGACTTCAACTGCAAAACCAAAAGGACGCGGAATGATACAAATGACACCAAACGAAAATTTGGGAGGTCGAGAGATCTGAAGCTCGTCTCACTTTGGCACAAATGAGGTTGGCAGAAACAAAGAAAAGCCCATGGCAATGGGCGTCAATGGGCTCTTTGTGAAGCAAGAGGGGAACACAGGAATGCTGGGTATCCTTATGATGTTCTCTCCAAATCCAAACACAGAATCTGAATGTCATCATTTTCTAAGCACGTGCCACATAATGTCTGTCATAACGCCAGCGTGTCATTTTGCAACTCGTCAGCTTGGGGCCAAATGCTTTCCGATGCGAAATCTGGCAAGCAAGTGGGACAGCGCATGCTTGGGCTTTGGATGGTTGAATGCAGCAAGGTAGCAACTCAACATAAGAGACCATTGGCAAGGCTGCATGCTTTGTTCATTGTTGACCCTGGCTGGACAAAAGTGCAACTGCAAGAAATGGAAGCTTTGATTTGGCCTCAAAGTGCTTAGTGGACCAACTAGGAGCTATCTAGCACATCAAACAAACAAGCTCGGTGTCTCGGTGCGAATGGTCGAATCTCGTCTTGCTAAAATTGAAAGGCCTAGAATCGATTCGGCTGGATGTGGCGAAAGTTGTGGAGATGCATTTTAACGGGGTATGCAGTCCGGACGACGAATTGGAAACGACCAAACATACAACCTCCTACCCCCACCAATGAAAGTCGACCTGGCACGCAGATCCTTCTGTACTCTGTTTTTGCTATATCGTTAAGGATAGCAACATCTTCCAAACAAAGGTTCTGAAAGCTGACTCTCAAAAACATCCTGGCTTGGCTTGGCATGGCCCGGCATTTGACATGCTTTGAATGCTTTGATTCAACTTGCTGATTTCAACCAGTTCGCCGCGGTCTGAAGTCTGGACAGGATTGAGGCAAACAGAAGGCGAACAGAACGAACTCCAAATTTATTTCGGACTACGGACGACGGGACACGTCTTACATATCGCACTTTGCAAGCAAAGTGCAGTGCAACGGGCAGCAGTTTGCTGGCTCCGAAGGGAGTTGGCATTTGAACATATCTCAACATGCGCAGGTGTGGAAGAATGGCAGCAATTCGCGTAGTTGCCGACACAGAAGTGAGACACAGGCCGCAACTTGGAAATAATCCTAAACTCTTGGCAGGTAGCTCTGGCCGCTGGTGTACAATCTTGGTCTGCATTTATGTCCTGAAACCTCTGAGAGTCTGATATTACCCTTCCATCTGGTATGTTTCTTGAAACCACCAATAATCATAGGCAATTTTCGGGCTTTCATAGCTGTTGCGACATTTCGATCCAAACTCCAAACTAGTCGCATCTCGAGCCGACAGGGCCTCGAGCCGATCCATGCGCCCAAGACACCATAGAGGCACTGGGCATCAAGGTGTGCGATCTGGGCAATTCAGAGCAATCTATACGTTATCATAGATGAGGACTTCAAGTGTTTCCGGTGTTTCGCACCTCAGCAAAACCGACGCCAGCTACGTGACTGGGAGGGGATGAAAATCCACTCCATGGTACGCTCACAACATGTCAGAAAGAACATCTTTGACATTCTGATGTTTCATTCTACACTTGGCGTTGGTGCCAGTTCATCCAGTTCTGGGGTCTGACGCAGGCGAAGGGCACCTGATTTATCTGCCTGACGAGTCTGAAAACATCAAGTTCTCAGCAGTTGCCTACGCGTTGCCTCATATCGATGGCACTGAATACGTGTGAAGACCGTCACTGAGTGGAAGATGGGTGTCAAAGGCCCCAGATTTGCCGGAATGAAGTAATGAAGCTGTCCTATCCTCGGACCTATATAGTCACAATAGTTCAAGAGTTCCAGCAGTAGCAATCTCGGGCATTGCGGTCAGAATGGTCATGAAAAGCTATGACCCGATGACCCAACGCTAAACAAACATCCGGCAACAGGTCGAATCTTTGGTGTAGAAATCTCTCCCCCATTGTGTGGGAGCTTTGGCCAAGCACTGTGAAATGCACAGAACATCCAGGTGAGGAAGCTGCCTTACAGGGTTTCCAGTTGCCCTTCTTCTGAGAAAGGATCTTCAGAATTGCCATGCCAATGCTTGGACATACCCAGCTTGTGGTTAGTCTATGGCCCTCCTATCCAAGCTTTGCGTCTGAATGAGCCATGCAACTCATCCATTGAAAACGGTCAATGCCATGCTTCCATGCCCCACACTTTTGCAGTCTTAGCAGCCTAGGATGTGAGTCCCAAATCTGACACCTGGGAAGTCCAACACAAACCGCAAAGCAGCAACTGGATTCGTGAAGAATCTGCAAGAAACAGGAAACGCGCAGATTTGCCAACTAGACTGGGCATGGCAAAACGAAACAAAGTCTCTGCATGTCTCCAAAGCATTTGGGCACGAATGGTGGGACGATTTGGAAACATTTGGAGTTGGATAGATGTTTTGTCATGTTTCGTCTGCTTCAGAAGGCATTCAATGAAAGAAGGTCTCTGTGTCTTTCAACTGCAGTTGACTGTGATATCTTGAGAGTCCAGGTCCAAATTCATGACATGATGCTACAGTCAACTGCGTTCATCCAGACGCTAACTTGAGCATTCGTCTTCACAACAGCCGACATGGAAGTCCCCCATTCCGGCCAGGCCGTCCAAGCGGATGCGCATGATCTGACTGGTGGGACGATTAATGGCCAAGCATATGAACTGGGGGCCTAAAGGTGGCAGCTTCATTTTTAAGCATCCACATGTAGGCACTATCCCAAGCTTTTTTGATACTCTCTCAAACACAAGCACGTCAGCATTCTCCCGTAATCCCCACGCATTGCTTAGAAAACAATGCCAAGGGCCCAAATCTACTCTCGCCACTACCCAGCGGAATGCTGTGGTAAACAATGGTGGTATCTAATGAAGTAAAATGACTGGTCAGGATAGGTTTCATTACGGGCTCAAGCCCCTACTACAATTTCATCTTGGAGTACCACGGGAGGCTTAAAAATTAAGCAGTGGCCTCGGGGCCTACGAATCTTGCCATGCACGAAAAGGCAACCGGCTTTGTCGAAGCAACTCCCGGTTTGGGCATGATTCAGCCAGCTCCTATGGCTGCTATTTCCTTTGTAATTAGAACTTGCAGCCATCTGCCATGTTCCGGAAATTAGATTGGACCTGCGTGGATGGAAATTTTTAGCTTTGTGAAATGAGAAACGTGAGCTACGGAGCTTCCAAAAGATCCCTACAATAGTGACATTGCAAATCACTTTCTGCATGCTTCTGGCATGTCACACAGGCTCCGCTATGAGAGTGCCAGTCCCCAATACTCAGCTGAATATAGAAAGATCGAGCGAGCATGATCGAGCGGCAAGCTTCAACAGTGTTCTTAGATGTACTTAGCTTGGTTTGCCAGCGGCTTTACCCTTTGTGAACCAACTTACGGGGGGCCATGAAATCCGCCTTTCTGCACAGCCCTGACAATCCTGGCTCTCGAATCTGCTACAGCTCCAAAGATTCAAAGAAATTTAAAGCAGACTAGACAAGAATGGCAGCCTGAATCCGGAGTCATCCCAACAAAGCTGGGGATGCAATGTTTCTCTCTGGATGCCAACTGGACCCTAGTTTGGACATCAACTAGAATCGTTGACACTTAGGCGTCTGTTCTGGATGAGATTATTTCACGAATGCCCCTCATTGCTGTCTGAATTTCAGTTCCTGATTAGACACATTCAAGCGGCCTTTCTGCCTCCTACAGTACACTTACGAGATGCGATGGGCACCACAATTTCTTAGCGGACGATTTGCGACGCCCGTTCAAGCAACGCCTCATAAGCAGCAGAAGCATGTCTACATTTCTTCGGCCCTGTGTGCAATTCCAAAGACAGCTTCTATCTACGAGGGGAGATTGTAGGGTCAAGATCCATCTATCAAATCCCTTTTTCTGCAGGACGGAGAAAGAAGCTGAGAATCTGAGAGGTGCTACGAACTGGTCTAAACAGCAAGCTTGCAGGAGGATCTGACGGGAATGGTTCGACGAAGGTTTGCCTCCGGCAAACCGAGTTCACGTATTTGCTGCCTTGTGCTCCGTGCTCAGCTGTGAATCCCATTGAAAGTGGCTGAAGCAAAAAGCTGGGAAGCAAGAAGTTTAGCCGTCAATCCGAAACCCAGCCTTCCAACCAATTCTTTGTGAATTTCCGAGCCTGGAATTGCAGGGCCTGAGACTTGAAGAAAGCTTGCGAATTTGACGCAGCCTACGTACTTGCCGGGCCCGATACCTTTGAAACGGACTGCCCAAGAGCGGCGTCATGCAAGGCCAAGGTACTTCACAAGCCTCTGGGCGAGCCAAGGATTGATTTCCTTGAAACTTCACTGCTGAATACTTGTCACACTAGACTTAAAATTCAAAGCTCAAGATGCCGTGGCAGGAGACGAACCCGAAATTCTGCCCTTTCACAGCGTTCCAATTGCTTTACTTTAAGGGAATCAAATCGCGAAGTCAAACGTGCGGAATTTTGTGATCGTCTATGTTGACTTGCTCGACTAACAAGTGTCCTTTTTCGGTCCATGTCTGAGCTTGCGCTGCAGCATGAGTGGCCAGGTCCAGCACAAGGATTCAGGGCAAATTGGTTGGCAAAGTCGGACCAGGGTGCGTATGACACATCTAACACCAAAGAAACCCTTAAGGTCCGAACGGCACCCGTCTCCAGTCCACTACGGCAGTGAGGCTGCGGCAATATGTGGCTCACACCGCTGACAACTGACAGCATGGCTCACTAATCAGTTGTTGTCATCATGTTGGCAGTCATGCAGTACATCTTGAATTTAATTGTCCACAATCTGCCAAGTCTGACAGTTTGCAATAACTTGTGCCTGTGCGACATGGGTAGATCATCTTGTGCCTCTCACTAAAATCTCTGACTATGCCGCACATGCAGTGCATCCCGTCAACTATCTTATGTTCCCGACGCACTCACCAAACTATCAAGAAAGATTAAAAATGACTCCGCTACATCTCAGGGTCTTTGTCCTCTACTGCGGCAAGATGTCTGCCTGATTTTCTTCGATTCTCTTGCTCTCTAGTCATATCTGCAAATGATGGATGCGAAATTTTATGGTACACAATTCATATCAAGATGGCTGACCACGTATCAGGACAACCAGGTGTGGCTGCTGACAACTGACAGCATGGCTCACTAATCAGTTGTTGTCATCATGTTGGCACTCATGCAGTGCATCTTGAATTTAATTGTCCACAATCTGCCAAGTCTGACAGTTTGCAATAACTTGTGCCTGTGCGACATGGGTAGGTCATCTTGTGCCTCTCACTAAAATCTCTGACCATGCTGCACATGCAGTGCATCCCGTCCACTATCTTATGTTCCTGACGCACTCACCAAACATATCAACAAAGATGTCTCGGCTCCGTCCCAGGGTTTTTGTCTTCTAATCGTCATCTTTTTTGCTACTCATATCTTCAGATCATGGATGTGACCTTTGATGACAAGCACGTTTTGAATGCGTGGAATGTGCCCATGGGATTGCATGGGCCAAAATGGTTGAACTTGGAACTTGGAAAGAAGTCAGAGCCGTCACAGCCCGGTCTATGGTCCTTTTGGCCTCAAATAGAGTTTCCAAAACACATCAGGAGACATGAGGAAAGGAAACTTTGAGTTCAGGTAGACTGCTAATAGGACCGTGTTCTTGTTCACACCAAATGCTTTCCAGAGTTTTCTCAGGGAATGAAGTCAAAGAATCGCAGGAAAGGGCACCTAACAACGTGTAAAGCTTTGCATCGTAGTCGTTTTGGTAGATGCGGCGAGCTCTGTCCTAAAAGGCTTTCCCAGCAGCTGGTTTGCCATCCGCATCACCCATGGAATCTCAGTGACTAACGAGCATTGAGATCTCCGAGTGAACAGTTTCAGCCCTTACAAGACATGATATGCGGCTGGGACCGAAACAAACAATAAATTCTATGTACAGTCAAGCACTGTCAGCTTGCTGAAGCAACACGTTCACACATTGACACCATATCTTGGCAATCCTTCGATCAACACGGTGTCATTCGCAGCGTAATTGGATCCTAGACTCGGGCTCAGCTACCAAAATTCGCTGCATTGAACCCTTCTGCCTGCTTCTGTCTGCTCTTGGTATCGTCTCCGCTGTTTTTGCAAAATGCAATACGGAAAACAGCTTCATATTGAGCTGGTTGCAACCTAGCCGCCCTTTTGTGCAAGAAAATAGGTTCGTGGGTTGGAGACTTTTTTTCTACAAAGATTATGAATGGAAATTGAACCTCTAGGCGTTGTTCCCGTTGATCCCAGATTGTCTTGCTGGACCTCGTTGGTAGAGCCGTCCTTCATCGTGCTAACTGTCCAAGCGCGCATTGCGGCGTGCTGGTTCCCCAAAGCCCCACTCATGCAACGTTGCTGACAGGCAGGCTTGTCGATCTTGACAGCGTGTCTATATAGCTTCACTAAAGGGCTGGTCAAGAAATCATGCGCTAGCTGGTCATGATTTTACACGCTGCGAATTGAACGCACGTTCTGCAGTCTTCACCTTTTTGCTTACGCCCAAGACTGTTGTCTTGAAAGTCCGATTCTTGACAGGAAACAGAAAGATGTCGAAGAAGGCCGTGCACTTCACTCGAAAAATTACTTTGCTCTTGCATACAGCGCTCTCTCCCTCAAACAAGCTTCTAGTCAGACAACCCCTCAAAGGGCAACCTTTGCTACCTGCCTCCAACAATGCTTCAAACTTCTTTTCGTTAGCATCGCAACTGGCAGGACATG
>OMLO01003780.1_pt1 | contig 12527 bp, 13 predicted proteins | sample 1674811 | NCBI WGS metagenome assembly OMLO01 (sample SAMN06265003, study PRJEB25207) | coral metagenome | isolation source: Coral host | place: Mexico:La Bocana,Puerto Morelos, Mexico | collected 2008-11-13
TCCCCCACACCCCCTCCTAATTCTCACTTCGTTCGCAAGGTGAAACTACGCCTAGCCTACCGGCTGGCTTTCGTAATAAAGTATATTTTGTCTCAAAATCATGTATCTTTACTGGCCGTAGTCGTCTATAGAGTCTACAGTCTGTACAAAACATGTTTTGTCGAATCAACTCATAGCTTCATAGCCCATGGCCGAGCCCATAGCACAACATTTACAACTGCAATGATTTGAAAGAATCTGATTCTCCTTGGCTCCAAATCTGACAAGGTTACTGGTCACCCTTCAAGTTACAGGCGACCCTACTCTTCAGCAAACCCCTGTGTACTGTGCCCCTGCTCTTTGGAGGGCATCATGTATGTAATTTGAAATCTTGATTCCAGTCCTGAACCTCCTGAAGCGTATCGGATTGAAGGTAAGCCTGCCCCAGAATGTTGTGAATTGCTAGGCCACACGCCCAGTACCTCATGGGCGGCGCAACCTTTGTCCAACGAGTGGGCGTAAACACCGCGTTGCCGGAGGTGTAGAAGAGCTTGTTAAGGAGGACCCATGCCTGAAAGAGTTGATAGTTGAAGTGATCAAGTTTGACAAAATTCAATCCAGTAGAGATCAAGGTAGCCGATGGTACCCTAGTGGGGTTGGCCTGTTCTGATCTGGCCTGATGGCTCTGACTCCTCATGCAATTCTTGAATGTCTTTGGATTTGATTCAAATGATAAGATATGAAATGTGACGATACGTGATAGTGATAGCTGTGACATGTGATAGTTCATGGATCTGGATAGTGAAAATATGGATACGGATAGGGGATCGGGATACGATTATTCAGAACAATATCAAAATAATAAGAATCATACTAGTCGAAGGAAGTTTAGGCGTCTAACTTCCGACAATATGGACAGTTGAAAAGCACAGTAGAGTAGTCAAGTCAGCAGAAAGAAGATGCACTAGCGCGAAAGTCATAATAATCATATTAAATAAGTTACTAAATAATATTAAATAATAATATCATAGTATCATATCGAATGAAATCATTTCAAATCATATCATACTGATTCATGACTCGTACATAACAAACTCAGATTCAGAATTCAGTAATCATGTCGTCATTGTGAGTTATGAATTATGCGCAATCATTGAATCATTCATTCGAAAGGGAAAGGGAAAGATGAAAGATGTGTTTCCCGAAACTTTTGACACCTGTACCGTTCAGAAACTTTTGAATTGTGTATTTGACACATGCATTTTTCATTTGTCAAGTTCTTTTTTCGGGACAGTTTGAACCGTTCAGGAAAGTCAGGAAACCTTTGCCAGAAACGGTTTGAGTGACAATAACAAAGGCAATGTCAAGGTTAAAAACAGAGATAAACTCAATCCGGGTTGCATGGTCCAAAGCAGCCTGCTCACTCCTATGGCAACCTGCAGGGCAAAAATGTTGAATCTCCTCTGTCTGCAAGATGTCCCCATTGAAAAATTCAAGGGCTTCTTTGATGAGCTCCTTTCTCACAGATGCTTCTTCTGCAGATACCTCGCCAGTCCACAGGCCAGAGAGTAATTTGAAAAGGTCAAGTCGAAATCTTTCAGATGTCCCCACACAGTCTGGAGGGTCACGATCCCGTATGCATTTGAACTTCTTTTGCAAGATAATTTTCATCGCATCTTTCACTGCAGCCCTTGCATTGGCATGCTGATGCAAACGGGTGATTGAAAATAATGATGTAGCCATTGATTGATGTTCCAGGTGGAGTGCTATCATTCGAGCACACTGGTGCAGTAAGCACGACGTGAAACATGCGGTGACTGTAATCCCATACTGCCTTCCAAGAAGGCGGGCAAAAGAGAACATTTGTGAGATGCACTTCACATTACTGGTGGCGGAGTCAGCGACGGCAATGAAGTTGACTGCACCAAAACGATTTGAAATATTGGAAATCCATGTTGCGAATGATGTCCCGAACAGGTGCCTCTCGAGGCAGTCCATGATGGATGTTCCAACGTGTGCTGCGGATGTGCTGGTCAATTGCCTTGGGGGGAGCACCAGCTCCTCTTTGCACTGCAGACCATTGCTGTACTGAATGCAAACGCACCCGCTCATAACGAATGAATGCGCCAATTCATTGTTCCCCTTCGCCTTGAGTTTGGCCAGTGGCACGGTATCTTGCCTCAATTGACACAGTTTACTTTTCTTTTGCCATTCAAAACAAAGAAGAAATTTACTGCTTCCACACCAGTGTCAGTTTCTGTCATGGAGATGTTTAAAAACTATGTTTCCACGAGCTTCCCATACCAACTCTATTAACTAAGATTTTGCTTCCCCACCCACAATGTGAACACGTTTTGGAAGATGCAAACTGCTGTGCTACTTCTGGTTGTCCAAAGTTTGTATTTACTCCTAGTGGCCTAGTGGTTTTCAAATGCCATGATTCAGATTGTTTTCTGGAACGATGGCTCACATATGTTGGAAGGGTCTTTCTGGTTACTTTTGTGGATGAAGTTTCTGCAAATCACCTTCCGCAAAAGGAAGCCACCGAAGTTTTAAAGATGAACCCATCACAAACATACGGACATCACTGAACAAAAAGCTATGGCTATAACTCACTTACATTTTTTTGTCCATGTCCATGGTCCATACTTATTTTGTCTATACTTACTGTACTCTGCATCTTACATTACATTGTCTGGTAATCAAACAAATGACAACTTGAGGACTAAAAACCAGTCTTCAAACAAGCTGCACTGCTGCATCTTCCCCCACAGGTGGTGCATTGTTCTCAAGTGAAATCTGATCAACAAAGGTGTGTGCTTTCTGGAACTTTTGCTTTGTCTCATCCCACCCAAAGCTCAGAGTGACTGATCCCATTTTGGCCTCTGGGGTGTTGACGAAGATGTCTGTGTCAGTCACGACCCGCTGGTTGAAGGCCCTTGATGCCCGGAGCTTGGAGTATGTGAAAGCCAAGGGCAACAAGCCGCCTATGTTATGTTTCGTGTTGATTGAATGTTCTTTGTCATCTGTGACATTGTAAGAATAAATCGGTAAGGTAGTAGTAGTAGTAGTAGTAGTAGTAGTAGTAGTAGTAAATTAATTATTGAGTTAATATCAAATCGTAGTCAGGTCATATCAATCGTATTGAACATCTGAGGCCATATGGGCGGGCCATACAACTCAAAATAATGCAGGCACTTGACCCCAATTTGTGCAAGTTGAAAGCAAGAACACTTGGTTGTAGAAACCTCTGTGGCCACCGGCCACTGCTGATAAGAGCAGTATGTGGGATTGAAGTGTGGGCTCTCTGTTTCAAAGTCTGTGGGAAATTGATTTGTGACCTGGAAATGCAGGGCTAGTTAAAGACTACTGGATGGGTGCTGCAAAATGGTTTTTTACTAAAGCTCTCTTTCTCTTCACCCAATGACTTGACGTATATGACTCGTATGCCGTATGACCGTATGACCGTATGACTGTATGACCGTATGACCGTGTGATGATCCTATCAGTGAGTGTCAATGTGACATGGCCTGGCCTTTTTTGGCCCTGCAGAAAAGCACCTGCAGACAAATAGATAGACCTTGCAATGCTGGAATACTTGTTCTTCTTCTGCTTCCCGAAGAAAGCAGAAACTGCCTGCTTTGCCTTGCCAAAGGCATTTCCAATGATGGTGGAAAACTTCAATCTTCCACCTTGGCCGTTTGAATGGATGGGAATGTCAACGGTATGGGAACCTGCCTAAGCAATTTACAGTGACCTCAGCGGAGGCCACCCAAAATTATAAAGGTAGCTTTGAAAGGGATCCGGGATCCTACCTCAAATGTATTGTAATTCAGGCCCAGATCTGTGGTATATCGGCGTCGGCATCGGCGGTATCGGTATCAGTGTCAGCGGTATCAGTACTGCATCTGGGGGGGTTCCTGCAAATGCTTTCTGTACCCCTTGGCTTTTAACCCTAGCCATCACCAGAACTATGAAGATCCAAATGAAAATAAACGACTTGGTATATTTTGAGGTTCAAATTCTGCAATATTGGGATGGGGCCAACCATACCCTGGATACGACAGGATATGATAGAATGTTTGATGACATCAAGACATGGTTGCATATCATATGAACAGTCAGTATACAAAATAATTTGGGTTGGTGATCTGTATTACAACGACGGTACTGTATCCTAAGCCTATGTTTTTTGTTGTAAAGTGTCTGTACTGCGTTCTATTGCCAGTGTTTGTAACTTTGGCAGCATCATTCATCTGACAAGGCTTGCCAATACCAGTACAGTCAACACAGTTCAGATTGGCACCTACCTTGCAGCCTACGCTGAAAAAAAACTCATGTCAAGATGAATTGGAACCATATGTGTGAATCATATGAAATTGCAAGGATTGAATGGCCAAGTTTCATCAGATAAATGATAAATGGTAAACGGGAAACCTGGCAAACTGGCGGTAAACCTGGCGAACTGGTGAACAGCAACTGATCTATCCTGATTTAGAAAAATATCATATCATATCAGTAACAGTATCAGTATCAGCATCCGTATCAAAAACAATATTTAGTACCAATACGAACTATCAGTGACTGATAGTCAGTATCAGTAGCATTGCTTAATAAACAGTTTTTATAGTAAGTTATTGGTTGTGAACACCTGAGTTTTGCAGCCCACGGACTGGCATCTAGAGGTTCCACTTCGTCAGCGACGACCAAAGCCTGCTGGCCCAAAATCACCTGGTCATTCTTCCGCCGCTGCTCGTTGGCGGATCTGCGGCCCCTCCGATCGACCGCTGCCATGGGCCCACGCCATACGGCAGCAAGCTCAAAGTACTAGACTCCCAAATCATATCATCATATGATTTCAAAAAAATTATTAATCATATATTCAATCTACGTATTCCGTTCCAAACTAAAATCCTGACCCCATGGGCCATACCGAAAATTCTGGCAGCTTGCGAAAAAAAAACTAGATTCGGATTTAGATCATATCATCATATAAAATCAAATATCATGATTGGTCACAGTCTACAATAATCTAATCTACCAATCTACTCCCACACCCAGTAACAATCACAAATGAAGTTAAGGGTTCCCTACTACCTATGTAATAGCCCTGGCGGTGACTGTTACTGGGTAGGGGGTAGAAGATCAGTAGATCAGTAGATACAGTAGATCCATTATCCACTCTCGATTTCTCAAGATTCAAGGCGAACTTGTGATTCCAAGATTTGTTAAGCCATGATTTGGTGGTCCCAACTGGGACGGAAGCCATGTGCCTCCATTTGAATCACTTGAACATCCATGATGCAGTATGCAGCCATGCCTGTTTTGCTGTAGCATTTTTGGGAGTTGCTTTGTTCTCGAAACAAACGTAGTTGCACCAAAACCAAAAAACAAATACTCGAGACCAACACCGCCAACACCAACATGGAATGGCAACTTGGATTTCATCTTGACACTGGGAGTACTATCACAAATCTTCTACGAAACACTTCCCAAATGACAGTTGATTTTGCAAGAATGTTGGATGGACATGTTGCTTGGGATCCTAGCCAACCCCCCCCCATGAATCAAGCTAGTGGAAGTGGGATGTGGGGAAGTAGCTGCTTGGCTGCGAAGACTTTCGATTTTTCACCTCACCGATTCTGTGCGATCTGCCTTGGCAAAAGTATGGCACAGCTGTCCAAGCCAAGCGCCTTACCAAGCCCACTGTAACTACCAAAACTGCCACAACTCTTAATGTGATGAGCTCTCAAAATTCTAGGGAGCCATCCCTGTGGAACTACCTCCACTGTCATTGATGTGACTGGGGATAATGTAATGCTTCTTCAAAAATTCAGTGAAAGTTGGATAGCTCTCAGGTGTTGACCCGCCAGTCACGTGATTCCATGTGATCATGTCCTGGTATTCGTAAAGAATCCTATCTGATTCCAACTGGGACTCCTCCACAAGATGGTCAACCACCATGGAACGAATGGCCGGATCCTGGTAGGTGGAAGCGCTCTTGAGGCTAATCTTCGTGGCCCCATCCTTCTTCACTGACTTCCCAGTGCCACCCATTGCTGAAAAGCGAAGTGACTGGAATCCTTCCACCTACTTGATCAAAAAAAATGTCTGCGTAGACCCGTTCGTAAATTTCCTGTAGGATGTTCCCAAGGCCAAGACCAATGATTGCAAAACAAATGTGTGTTTCTCTGACTGAAGGAGTTTTTTGATTAAATGATATACAGATATATGATATAGAGCACAGAATGTGTGAAAGGATAGGGGGGTGTTAGAGGAAGCACAAGAAAATGATTTAAAAACACAAAACACTTGGCCTATTAGCCTATAGCCTATAGCCTATAGCCTATATTTCAACTAGCTAGTGGCTAGTGGTATTTAGTGGTATTTTGGGAGCTGTCATAATACCAGGCAACAGTAATAGTAATAGTAATAGTCTATAGTAAGTGTAATAGTAAAAGTAAAAGTCTATAGTAGTAGTAGTAGTAGTAGTAGTAGTAGTAGTAGTAGTAGTAGTAGTAGTAGTAGTAGCAGTAGCAGTAGTAGCAGCAGTAGTAGTAGTAGTAGTAGTAGTAATAGTAGTAGTAGTAGTAGTAGAAGTAGAAGTAGTAGTTGTAGTAGTAGTAGTAGTAAGAGTAGTAGTAGTAATAGTAGTAGTAGTAGTAGTAGTAGTAGTAGTAGTAGCAGTCATAGTCTCATAGCCAAAGTCCTGGTACTAGGACTAGTACTGTAGACAGAGCTTATAGTTTAGCCTAGAAACAAGACAGAAAAGCCTAGTAGTAGTCTATAGTCCAGACTCTAGAATAGAAGGGTACAGCCAGCCTTGTGAACTCCATCCCAAAATAAAAAGCCAAACTTACCCACAGTGAAGAACCAAATTCAATTTGAATCCAAACAATACAATGAGAAATTGAATTTCAGACTGACCACAGCTTTCAAAACCCAGCCCCACTGAGGAACCAAATTGAAATCTAGAGTTGGCCCCAGCTGTAAAAAGTTGGACCCAGTGGGGGACCAAATTGAAGTCCAGATTGAATCCAGCTGTCAAAAAACCAAGGCCCTCAAACCCAGATTAACACCAGCTGCCCAGTGAGGAACCAAACTAACCACAGCTGCCAAAACCCAGCCATAGTGAGGAACCAAACTAAAATCCAGATTGACCCCAGCTGTCAAAACCAAGTCCCAGTGAGGAACCAAATTGAAATCCAGATTGACCCCAGCTGTCAAAACCAAGTCCCAGTGAGGAACCAAACTGAAATCCAGATTGACCCAGCTGTCAAAACCAAATTAAAATCCAGATTGACCCCAACTGTCAAGACCAAGACCCAGTGAGGAACCAAACTGAAATCCAGATTGACCCTAGCTGTCAAAACCAAGACCCAGTCCAGATTGATCCCAGCTGTCAGAACCCAGCCCCAGTAGGAACCAAAAACCCAAGACCCAGTGTGGAACCAAACTGAAATCCAGATTGACCCAGCTGCCAGAACCAGTGAGGAACCAAATTGAAATCCAGATTGACCCCAGCTGCCAGAACCAGTGAGGAACCAAATTGAAATCCAGATTGACCCTATAGCTGTCAAATCCCAAGCCCAAATTAAAACCCAGGCAGATTCCATCGCTAATGCCTTTTCACCAGTTTTTTTTTGGCACCAAAGTTGAGGTGTTTGGGCTTTGATTTCTTTGTGCTCATTTTAATGGGGGTCTCACAAGAAGAATCATTTATCCACTGTTAGTGGGGGGGGGGTAGACCTAAAGCAAACCGTATTGGAATTTAGCCAATCATCATTATTTTCCATTTGAGTAGATGGTCCATATACACCGTTTATGGTTCATCTGGCCTAACAAAAAGCCCTTCAAATCAACAGACAAATCTTCACAAAGTTACATCCATCAACCACATCAAGTGGGGGTATCTTCTCCTGTTTTTGGTACAGACCTTCACCCTTTGCTACCCTCCAAAAAATAACCCTTTTTTGGAGCCTCGAGCACCCCGTCCTGTACCAAAACCCAACCAACAGACTGAGCATCCCATGTTGTAGTTCTTCAATGGCCAACAAGGTGCAACTGGTCAACCAACGAGAGCTCAAATGTTGATATGCAGACCTTGGGATTTGGAAACGGTGCTTCAGTTGGGCATTTCGCCGGCATTTGGCCTGATTGAAACATGTTTGAAATATACCAGGGCAAGTACAGTAAGTACAGTACCACAAAACTTGCTTTTCTGATGAGAAGAAAAAGTTGATAAACAACCTGGAAATGAGATATAACAAAAGATATTCGATGAAATTAATTATTGTGTTCTACTTGTAGCACGTTGAATTTTTTTCAGGGCACATGTCAACACTTGCTGTTGCCCGAACCTACCGCCTTCACAGCAACCATTATACAATACCAAGTGACAACTGGCCATCAAAGAAAAGTCGTGCATAGCCAGCAAAATCATGAACAGAGGCTAGAAGACGCTTCAAACAATTGTAGATCTGTAGATATTGCTGGAAACATTGATTCACGTGAAAGGCCAAGAAGAAGATACCTTTCCAGCACAAACAAAGGCAAGATTTTCTTCACCAAGGTGGATTGCCATGAAGAATATCACAGCAAAGCATGAAAGGTAGAATCATATAGTATCTGGCACATGAAAATGGAAGATGCTGGAAAATAATGTAGATAAGGTGAGGTATCGTTTTGGTGAATTTTCGCTTTCCATCAGAACTGTAATGTGAACAAGATCTAGTTGGCAACGGCATTTGAAAAGAAGGGGTATCGTTTTGGGGATTTATAATTTGGCAACATACAAGGAGCCATGCGCAATGCGATACCGTTGAGCACATTTTTTTCGCTGGGTCCTCATATGTTACTCATGAGCCATAGAAGTACAAGAGATGAATAGGTATATGACATGGTATAACTATGTCCAGTAAACTGGCGGTCGCTTGCATAATGATTCATGCCAGTATCTAACTACGTGGTGGTTTCAACCCACTTGAAAAAAAACATGAGTCAAATTGGACCATTTCTCCAAGTATTTGAGGGTAAACATGAAAACATCTTTGAAATCTCTGAAACCACTAGGTAGTAATCCTTTCCAACAAGGCCTCAACAGTTCAGGCAACATTTCAAAACATGTCGGCTTCAAATTTGACGTCATTTTGGGGTATCTATGTTAAAAAAAATCAAGCATCAGTGTATCATACATCAGTGGGATCTCTGATCTCTGTTGAATTTCCAGCCACAAAATCCATAAAATCTCTTTCCCAGCTGCTGAGGACGGTTAAGATTTTCAGATCGATCCAATCGACAGAAATGGCTGCAGCCACGTAGTTTTCCACATGAAACCAGCCAGATTGATAAGCGCCCCAGGTCATCAAATGCACTCCAAGCATAAACCTTTTTCCACGAGAAAAACAGCCAATTGCCAGAGAAAACGGACAAAATGGTTCAGGTGAAAAAGAACAGAAAACATTGGAAAATGATGTTCTTATCTTTCGAATGATACAAAGAATAAGAAAGAAAAACGTTGAAAAACATTTCAATCTCTGTGAGTATACATGCACTCACAGATTCTAAACAACGAAAGCATGGATGCGGAGAAAAAAATATCAAAAAACCAACTATCAAAGCATATCCAAGGAACCAGAATTCTGTTCTAAGGATCACATGGGGAACAATGGAGCTGGACAATTGAATCGCTGACTGTAAGGGAGAGCCATCAAAATCCAAACGCTCTGCCCATTCCATGCGCTCCATGGGAAACGGTTGATGTCGTGATTGAACAAGTGTCTCCGTTGCTGAATCAAGAAAAAAGGTATGTCTGTCCATGTTCTTCTAATCTAACTAAGTAGAAGGTCAAGTTTCTACCAAATCATCTCACCTTTTCCTAGTTTTTTGATGATTAATATCCTAGTTTGAACCTCCCTAAGAATGAGAATTGTTCAGCTGTGTTTTGTGAGTGGAATTGTTTTTCTTGTTTCTTCGATTTCTCTCCTAATTACGTCAACTAAGCATCAGTTCCAATCTCTGTCTCAACTTCCCTCCTGCAAAGTATTGCTACAGTCAAAAAGTAATGCAGAAAATCAAACAGTCCACAAGAAGAACAACACCACCAAGAGGGAGAGAAACCTTATGTAACTCTCTGTTTGTTTTTGTCTTTGCCAATATCTGAAAACATTAAACAGATATTGCAACATCTTCACAACGGAAGGTAATCATAGATTGATCATGGTTTTCATAACACATAATCATATAGTCATAAAGGTAATCAAATATACGATACATTTTTCCGTGTACAATCATAGAATCAGCAGTACGTAACAAAAAGAATGCTCAATGATTCTTCATCGTTGTCAATCCATGTTCCTACCAGTGGACTGCAGCTAAACATAGACATAACACCAAAACCAAAAGTTTGACATGGACCGACACACTTTTGTTCTCGCAGCCAACAAAAAACAAGAGACGTGCCTCACACCGCATGCAACTGCATAAGTACCAATGGCTTCTACAGCCGCGAGGCGTTCCTGGATGAGTTTGGGTCGTCCATCTTTGTTCAGTCACTATGTGATACCCTCACGGAATGAACATGAACCATGTTGCGAAAACGGAAAAATCATCTTCCTCGCTGCCGAATTGTTACTTGTTGGGCAGGGGAAATGTTGATAGTGGTCAATATGCAGCTACCTTTAAAGATGGATGGCAACAAAGTAGAGTTATTGTCACCACAAAGGATACGATAAGTTGCAGCATCTTTTCCTACAGAGATTCATCAACATACAACCGTTTCTTCTTCAAGATTGAAAAAACCTCACGCAAGTCACAAATCTCCAAGAACTCGTCATGAAGTGTTGCAGACTTCCAATTCTTTCAAAGCAATCAACAACCCTCAAATCCTCCAGGCACCAAAAATGAATGACTTTTCTCCCACTAAAACTCCGAGTCTTGCCTCATGGCCACCGGTTCGCACCGCCCGAGATCGGCCATGCTTCACCTGAGTATCCGGAGATTCGTCCAACAGGACGCTGGACAATGAGTGATATCCACGTAGCTTTTGAAAAATAATCAACCATTGTCCATGTGGGTAAACAATCATATCACTGGGTTGGAAAATTTGTGTCAATACAACTGGGTAAACATGGGTAAAGTGAAAAATAACTCACTAACAAAATCTGCAGTCGCCATTTTTGTTTCGTAAATTCCCTTACAAACTACACCTCATTTAATACCTTCTGGTCGGGGGGTTTGGTTTTACAATGGTTTGCTCAGAATGATGAGGGCTTTACAGGATCTATAAAACACCGTTTCAAAGCACACACCTTCAACCAAATCTTTGAAGATCTTTTTTGAACAGGCCCATGACAGCCATTTTTTGAATGAAACCAACAAACAACATTTTGGGCATGATTTCACTGTCTGGATGTGTGGCATGATGTTACCAGCCTGAACAGAACCCGAAGAAGTGATACTTATCTCAAACTGGTCGCCATTGAACTTTATGGTAGAGCTCCATTGTTGCATATGCAGCTGATTTTAGGGATAGAAGGCGGCAAATTCTGGTCGGGGATCTTCCCACAGTTTCCCCATGTTTTGAGATTTCTTTCTTTTTTTGTATCTCAGACATGAAAAATCTCAAAAAATATACTCAATGCAAACAAATCTGGCAAATTCAATCTACAGACACGCAAAACCAAGCCTGAGAAAAAAAAACAACCCTCCAGATTCAAAAAATCACGAAAAACCATCATCAACAACTCTCCATGTTGATTTTGGGGCAAAAAATCTCCATCCTAAATCTTCAAGCAATCGGAAACTCGTGCTTTTCGCAGGTCAAGACCTCGGACCCAAAAATCCTCCGTGACTCACCCGGTCGACCGAGGTACCACTTCACCCGTTTCAGGGGCAGCAAGAGCCTCCAGCGCTGGAGGCATCACCTTCCAAAAAAAAACATTTGAGGTGTCGAACCCAGCAAGGATTCTTCAAGAATATCCGCATATATATGAGGGTTTCCTAAAATGCTGGTACCCAACAACCTTTGGTTTTCCTACTGAAAATGATTATTTTGAGGTGTTTTGGGGTGTATATGGGCATTTCCTTAAATGGTGGTACCCCGCAAAACACCCCAAAGTGATCATTTTTCGTAGGAAAACCCATGGTTGTTGGGTACCAGCATTTTAGGAAACCCCCATATATACGCACATAATTGCACAAAGGAATACAAAGATATATTGTTACGTCAAAAAGACATCAGACTATTACTGATTCAGTACTTATCAACTTGAGGAATGATCATATTTTTTCTCTTGTGGAATTTTCTTTGTAATTCATGTTTACGGTGAAGTTGTCTCCCTCTCAGGTGTAACACCTTCCTGTACTAGGAGGAAACTGACAGTTCCAATGATCTCCATTCCATCAATCACTTGTCCCAACCTAATCCAGATGTTTTTGTGCTTGTTGTGCTTGTTGTTGTTGTTGTTGTTGTTGTTGTTGTTGTTGTTGTTGTTGTTGTTGTTGTTGTTGTTGTGGTGTTTCCACCTTTTACCCCTCTCCCCACGTTT
>OMLO01003781.1_pt1 | contig 12526 bp, 7 predicted proteins | sample 1674811 | NCBI WGS metagenome assembly OMLO01 (sample SAMN06265003, study PRJEB25207) | coral metagenome | isolation source: Coral host | place: Mexico:La Bocana,Puerto Morelos, Mexico | collected 2008-11-13
GAACTTGCGCGCGGTCGAACAAGAGCGCGAACTGAAGCGGCAGAGAACGTCGAAAGCTTGTGGAAAGCAGTCTTCCTCAGTGTTGCTCAAATCTACTTCAGTCAGCCAATTACTTCGACAGAAGAAGAGGGAAATCGAAACAAAGGGAACGAGGAGGCCTTTTCTTCTGCCAGTCTGCCATAGCTGTTACCGAAGGTGAAGAAATCGAACCGAAAACTGTTAAGGACGCCGACTGCCAAACCATCGAGTTTGACTACATGTTTCAGACAAGCAGATATCAAGCCCTGAATAAGGACTCTAGCTTTTTGACACTAACGTTATAGTTCGCTTTTACACTGGGTTACCATCTATGGAAATACTAATTGTTGTATTCGAGCACGTCTGACATGTCACACGGCAAAGACAGTCGCTCAACAGATCAAGAGTTTATGTATCAAGAGTTCATGTTCATGTTCAGTACCTATGAAACTTAGACTAAATGCACCGTTGTAAGATCTTGTATACCAGTTTGTTGTTTCACTGTTAACAGTTTCCAGAATATTTTCCCACTGGATGGTTGCGACGGACACTTTCTGCAATGATTCAAAAGAGGATCATTCATTCGCTGCGAATTTCTCACCTTGGCCACAACAATTTTGCCTGCGATTTCTTTCCCTTGAACTGCAACGAAACCAGAAACCATCTATATGTACATATCCAAACTTTTCAAAGCCTAAACTGCTTATTTGTGTGAATACTAAATAGCAAAGCAAGTTCGAGACTTCTATAGGAGGCAAACATTCTCAGCTGAGATTCTCGTTATGGCCGCTCGATCGGTGTCCGCCAACTAAAGAAATTTTCTTCAAATAGCGCTCTCGGACGTAGCATTCGAAATGTTTACCGAAGGATGAACGCACTGATATCCCATCTTGTGATTTTAAGTCGCTTTCTTGGGAAATATCCATTAGAAAGGTGAATTGTTTGAAGACTTTGATCGTGAGCGCACAGAATTGCTTACAATTTCACACCTCGCATGGGCACCAACATGGCGGAAACCTAATTTGCATAGGCTTATGACGTCAGCTGAAAACCAAGAATGTAGGTGAAGACCGGGCTCGAGGGAGCAGCGGAAAAATTAGCATGAGTGCCCGAGACTAGGGTCGAGTTCTATTGGGACTAACCGTTTCAAAAGCGACCGTTTTGGGATAATATAATTGAAGTTTCTCAATAGTACACTTTAATTTTAATTTTGCAACCATCTCCGGTTAAAACGCGGTACCCACAGGCCTTAGCCGGGCTACAATCCTACAAGGTCATTCATAACCCTACAGTGATCGTGATGCAATAGGGGGAGAGGGACGGATGGAGCACCCTCTTGGTTTTCGTTCTGTTAAAACAGAGCGAAATACATATACCGCATTTACTCGAATAAGCACCTCCCCCGAATAAGCGCGCGCTCTCAATTAAGCGCCGCACATGGGGTCGAAAAAGTTAATAAGCGCCGCCCTCGAATAAGCGCCGCAGCTTCGGTGCGGTGCTTATTCGAGTATTTCCATAAGATGATAAAAATACACTGTACTCGTTGCAATGCGGTTCTAAGCCAGCAATGGGAATGTACTTTCATCAATGGTGATGTTTTTCAGTTCTGAACGTGAGTATATCTCGACGCTCTTTCATTCAGTTCTCTCTTCAAAATCTTCGAGTTCTTCAGTTCAGCGTGAAGGCTGTAAACTTTGCCGGTTCGACAAGACCAACCTTCCTCTTTCACTTCCCTCTAACTGTTGCAGTAAGGAGATTAAATAAGCGCCGCCTTCGAAGAAGCGCCGCCCTCGAATAAGCACCGCACCGGAGACACGAAAAATTAAAAAAGCGCCGCGGCGCTTATTCGAGTAATACAGTACATTAGATTAGGTAACCCTGAGCTTGCTCTACAAGTTGATACTGATTTTATTGGTAATGACGTCATATATCGTCAAATGACGTCATTTGATCCACCGTTTTCGATTTCACCTTTTTTTAATAATGGGATCGACACAAAGCAGGAGCCCATGACACAAAATCAAACAGAATGCTAATGAATGTATAAAGTCATGAATTTCCGCAATTTGATGTAGAAAACTGGAAAATAAACTACAGAATTATCTCAAAGAAGTTGATTTTCGTCAATCCTACACGGAGTTTGATGGTGGCCATGGCAACGTCAAAATTGATGGACACTCAATTAACATATCAAAATTTTCGCAAGGAGTGAATAAACAGCTACTGAGCCTTAGAATAAATCGTTTGTTTCAAAACTTTAAAAATCCTTTTGTGGGTCGGCATCCACCCCCTTCCCCTCCCGTACGCCCGAGGGTTAATTGGTGCTACAGCTGCTGTGAGCTTGCAATAATTGGCTTTGTTTGTGTTATTTTCTCTGACTCCTGATTGCTCAGCTGCACCGCGCAGAGATCAGGACGAGAACTTGGAAGAAAACGTCTGACAGTTCAGACAAGTGAACAAGTCACAAAGACTTCATCAAGAAAGCCGTTGTTTGGAAGTTTCGTGCCGAGTTGTCTTTAATTTTCAAGACCTTTTAGCCTTGCTTTACTGGTTTTGACTAGTTTGGGGCATCTTATTTGGTTATTCACCAGAGTGCAAATCATCTAGTGTTTTCTATTAAATGAAAAAATAAAGCCGCGGATAGAAGGAGGACACGCCCATGATTCAATACGTTTAATACATCTTTCAAATATTACCTCTGTACATGCAAAGTGATCCAAAATGTTTCAGATAAATAAAGCAATTTTTAAACAAATGAATAATAAATAAATAGATAAATACATGATTAATTAATTCTAGAAAGGAGGCCAGTATTTCAATCACTTATAGATTTTCTTGAAATAATTTTATCCCAGTCTGGGTAATACAGTTCCTTGATTCTGCGAGCGTGAGTGTCAAGATTTTTCGCTTTAGACTTCAATAGTATATCAAATGGACTTCCTGGACAGTCCCAGGCGGATGCAGCAATGAAAGCAAACAGTCCCGCGTCTGCTAGACAAGGTTTTTCTCCAAACAAGAATTTTTTTTCGCCCAAAATATCCGAGACCGCCAACAAATCTCTCTCGGCTATACCGTACAGATCTTGCTCCGAGTGTCGCCCAATGCCTTGAGACCAGAGATCTTTTCTGATTTTGCTTTTTATGCGGTACACCAGTAGATGTTTCAGTGGAAATAAAAGATGGCCAAACAACTTTGCGAACATCTTCTTTCGGTTACTCTCGCCATAGTCAGACAACCAGCGGCAGTAAACAAGAGCCCTGTGAATGGACACGAAAACAGAAAGGTTTATAGATATAATCATCAAGAGCTGGATTTCATCTTGAGCTTATCTACCTACCTCGTGTGCGTGCTCCGTTTAATGTGCGCTCTACTTGTGAAACGACTATTTATGAACTTTTCTATTAATTGTTGCTTTGACGATTATTTTGTTGGCAAGGCTCCCTTGTTAACAAAAACAAAAGAAAGCGCTCTCCGATAGCTTTAAAATTAAAAGCAGGACAACGATCCATAAACATACAGGAATTATGTTTCCGCATGAATATAACCGTACACTTTGCGCCGTAATTAGCCGATAAAACTCGGGAAAATGCAGCAGTACCCAATGATGCGCGAACCGTCCTATATTCATAGTTGGGTTGTCATTTAGAACCATGAACATAACAAAATCAATCCTGCATAAACACCGGTATCTCGAGGAAACCCAAACAACAGGAATTTTAAAGTCGTAGTTTGGGCCAGTCTAGCAGTTTCTTTTTTTTTTCCCACCCTCCTGCTGTTTCGAGTCGTCCCCACTGGAACTGGCTATATGCAGGCTTCCATTTCAACCGGGCGTTTTTACCCCCAGCCTTATATCGAGAAAGTGATATAAACTTACCAATAAGTGTTCTCCTCCAACATTGTTCGAACACTGTGAGCTATGGCTTTTTCTGTGTTGGTCAAATGAGAATCGATATCCACTTTGAACTCCCTGGTCAGAAACCGGATACAGAAATTAGAATCAGCGACTTCTTGTCCGTTGAACTCGATCCACGGCATTTTTCCCTTCTTGGAAAACTTCAAGGCATAATCATTTTCGTACGGGATCTTTGCCATGCGAAGAAACGTTTCCAACTTTAAGCATGGCGGAGAACCGTTCACTGATAAATCGGTTGGAGCGAACTGATGTAGAACGACTGTACCAGGCTTAATGGACGTCTTCTTCTTGCTTTTTTTTGAAATCTGCATAATTCTTCGTAGTAGCGTTCGCTAGTCGCTTATCACTGACGCTGTGTTTTATGAAAGGTATACTCCTGAAACTTATAAGAACCGGCCGCCTTAAGTCGACACTGAATGCTAGAGCTGTTTAGCAACCCCTTTTATAGCTGCGATCGTAAGTCTATATATGGTACATCTGCTAATTATGGGATCAATTTGTAAAACTACGCGATGATAAGAACATCTGTCAGAATTTCCTTGACATGACCACAATTGAGAACACTGAACCGTGACCCGTTGGGTTCACGAAACTCACTGGTAACAACAAGGGACGATCGTCGTCTCTTGCTTATAAATAATCGCCAAAAAGACAAAACATGATAAAAAGTAACACTTAACTCTCATAATATAGCTAGAGAAATTAGTTTGATCTAAATTACGACAGAAATCCTGTGTACATGTCCGGAGCTTAACGGAAGTGGGACTCAAAAGGGAAAGAAAAGTCTGTATTGAAGGAAGCTTTATAGGGGAAAGGAAAAAGGTCTTCTTTGATCTTGCTGGCGAAAATCGAACATAACAATAAAAATAAACTTCTTAGCACAAACGCATTCCAACCTTAAAACAAACTGACCACTTTGCAATCAATTAGTAAAACTGATCATCGGCTAGTAATACAGGAAGTACAGGAAACCTTTAAGCCAAGGTGTGACCGGAAGTGATATTGGTGGTGCGTTGAAAGTTTTGACACTGATCAATTGCGTATACAAAATCGCTCATCTTAAAATTCCGCAATGTACCTTAGTCAGTATTAAAATTTTAAGCTGTCAATTGTCACCTTGACCTCGTACAGGATGTTATCGTCATGTTATTGCTCGTAGCGTTTTACGAGACATAGTAGTTCCGTTACGTTACTATAGTCTCGCTTAAACGCACTTTAAAGAACTTCCTTTTCAGAGTTGTTCCTTATTTCGCATATACACGTACGTCTGCAATCATCATACCCAAAACAAACAGTGTTAGCATCCGTCCTATTTTAGGAATTCTAAAATACGGCTGCTACGCTGGCACGCAATAAAATATCATAATCTTGATGAATGTTTACATATAGGGATCAGGCTACTGTGTTCAAGGATTAAAACGAAACACCAATGCGACTGCATCTGATTATGTGCCTAACGTGGTATTTAAGAACTAAAAATGCAATGTTATAGCATTGTCCCCCTTTTGCAGTAGGTTTCCTGTTTCAGTCAGTGAGAAAACCTTCAAGTACAGGAACAGTGAATCTCAGTTGCAGTAACTTAATTTGTATCGTTTTTATCGGCACCAGAGTTAGTAGAGGTTCCCCTCTACTAACTCTGATTGCACCTTTAAATTAACTAACGCGCATTTCCGGTCACTCCTAAACCTTTGTTGCGCCTCTGTTTAAAGTATCCAGGCTTATCATTTAATATAAGTTGCGATATAATTATAGGCGGGTTCAAGAGTTTCTTTAAGTCTGCTAATCTACAATTACTCCCCGTGAGTTATTTAAAATCGGCCACCTGCGACAGTCATGCGTTACACTCCTTATTACACATACTTGTTGCAAGATTTGAAGGTCAATGGGAAAGATTTATTTGCCCTGATTTGGCCATAATCGGCGGAAAATTCCCGTCATGAATTCTCAACCGGTATTATTCCATTACTGCTGAACCATCAATGACGTCATCACATCAAGAAAGAAAAGGATTAAAAAAAAAAGACTAATCAGTTGACACGTAAGGAACACGTCATAAGAAGTGCTGACGTGAAAGGTGGCTCAGGGGTTAAAACCCGACTGTTTGTATCAGAGCGATTCAACTTCCCGGCGCTATTAATGATCCTGTCGGGAATTTTTTCGTCAATTACGGTCAACAAAATCTCCCTAGATGCCGCCTCCACCAATGACTACAACTAAAAGTTTGTGGGATAAAGTAATTTGCAAAGAAAGCACCGAGGAAGATTTAGTTGGCCGTATACGTAATCTGAGGGAAAATTCCCATCGTGAACATATTCAATCGATGAGAACATATCATAAATTTTTAGAGCGTACAGTGCGATGCCAAGTAAACAAACTATATGAAATGTTCAATTCCGAAGCTTAATCATCGAACAAACAAACTTGACTTGCTTATAGACTGGCTAGGAGGATTCTTGATACATAATTATTCAAGTCCCCTTGAAATCAATTGCTTTAAAGGTATAGTTATACTGGGTCTGGCACCCGCTGGTTGGTTAATCAACTTGTTACAGACTATTTGTTAAAACATACCTGTTAGGTATTCTAAAGATAACATTATACAGATCTACCTGCTTTTTAAGTGAGTACAAAGCAACAAAATATGAATATGAAACCCAAAATGCAAGCTTTCTTCTAACAAACTGAACAATAAAAAGTACATAATGTGTTAAAATGCCTGAAAGTATCATGAACGTGTTCAAGGAATCCGACTGAAGCAGATAACATCGTGTTAAATTTATTCAGATTTATGTTTCTTCTTAATGATTTCATCCCAGTCCGGATAATACATCTCCTTCATTCGCTGAGCATGTTCCTCAAGATTCCTCATTTTAGAGTTGATGAGCTCAGCGAAAGGACTTTGCGGACAGTCCCAAACAGAGGAGGTGATGAAGGCGAATGCTGCAACGTCAGCTAAGCAAGGCTTTTCTCCAAACAGGAATTTCTTTTGACCTAAAATTGCTGACACAGCAAGCAAATCCCTCTCAGTTATTCCATACAACTCTTGCTCCGAGTGACGACCGATGCCGTGCGACCACAGATCACTTCTGACCGTTTTCTTTACCATGGAACACGCGAGATATCTCAGCGGCAGGATAAGGTGACCAAAAAATGCCTTTTCCATGTGCTCGGCGTAGTCAGTGCACCAGCGGTAGTACACAATAGTCCTAAGGAGTATCAGAGAGGCAGAAATGAAATTATTTAAATTTCCCTAGCAGAAGTTTCATGCCTAATCGGGACGGTTCCTGTCAAGCTGTCTGAGAGATCTAGCCGAAATCGTTATGTTCCCAGGATATGTTGTGTTATTTTTCAGTAATACATTTTAGTGTTTCACTGAGCCGGTATAAATTGTTAGTGGTCTGTTTAATGATAAGACTTAACGTTGCGAAGCTCCATTCATCCAATTCTTCAGCTTAATGCTGGGAGACTGGGCCTGCTTGACCACTTGGCTCTCATATTCACCACAGTTCAGTATATTACCACTTTATAGCTCAGTTCCCTAGACTGGGAAAAGAAAACTTTGCCGTCACAAAGGCATGATTAAAACCTATGCAATACTGGTACAGGGCTCTAACAACTGAGCTAGTGCATGTTGAGTTCGTCGAGATAGAAGAACTGGCAACAACTCGGTCGTAGCATTCATGAACTACTCAAGCGGCAATATAATTTTTATAACCTCAAAATAACAGTGACGCATCGAAACTTAAAACTTAAGTAAATTGCAATGCGGCAAGAGTAAAGAGGAAACTTACTCGAGGTTGACTTCCAAGTTCAAGCTAAGTTCACGCCCGTTTACTACTGATGATTCAGAGGACTGGATGTTGACTGACTTGTTTGAAAATTCAATCTCGAGTAGAACTTCATGGACCGCCCTACACTAACCTAACAAGTACTTAAATAACTAAAAAATCCTCTCTATCGTCTCTATCGTCTCTATCGGAACATAAGACTGTAACTCACCAGTAAGTGTTTTCTTCCAACATGGTGCGAATGCTGTGAGCAATAGCCTTTTCTGTATTGGTCAAATGAGAATCAATATCCACCAGGAATTCTTTTTTTAAAAACTGAATACAGAAATTAGAATCGGCAATCTCTTGCCCGTTAAACTCGATCCAAGGCATTTTCCCCTTCTTAGAAAACTTCATACCATATTCCTTTTCGTACGGAATCCTTGCCATGCGAAGGAAGGTTTCCAATTTTAAACATGGCGGGCTAGCATTCGCCACCAAATCGGTTGGATGGAACTGATGTAAAATTACCGTGCCAGGCTTCGGCTTCTTGCTATTTTGTTCTTTTTTAAACTTCTTCACGAGGAGATAAATGACAGCAAATGCTGCGGAAGCGATGCCAGCGTATAGTGCAAACGCCATGGTTTAACACGTCGCGACTGAAAAGAGTGAGTCCCGTGAGCTTTGTGCAAGGGTCCGGCATACAAAATTTGCACTTGTTTGTCACGCAACAAATCTTTTATTTTTTATCGAATTTGCATTTTTTTCAATGGAGCTGTCATTAAAATTAAGCAAGCATGACCACATTTTATAGAATAAAGTGAAGAGTATTCTATATGTACCTAGAGTATTAAGCCCGACAGCGATCGGAACAGGGGAATCGAAGCCCTTCATAAAACTGTTCGGGAAGAAATCGGTCGATTTGAATTGTAGAAATACTGCTATGATCGTCACGACCTTCTAGATGATGTAACAGACACATGTTATTACGAGTGCCTCACCAACCCTGAATTTCCTGTTATGAATAAGGAACTCATTTAGGCATGTGTTCAACAGCTTTTGGTACTGAGGATTTGAGTTGTACAACTGATTATCCGCTTACAAACAATCGTGCAGGTGTAAGTATTTACAGCAAGCGAATATGGAGACTGAAAATTTCACTGTTGACCGAAGGCTCATTTTCCGTTAGATTTTCTGACTCCAGCAACGCGAACTGATATCGCTAATGGCTGACTCCTCGCAAATTGTACAAGCAAAGTAGTCAAAATCTTACTGTGAATTATCAGATTTTTAAATTTTAAGATGCATGTACGTATTGTGAACGAGCTCCTAGACGTAGTAAACGTGGATAAATAAAGTATTGTGTTGTAATATATTGTAATCCACCAGCGTAAATAGACAGGAAAGAGACAGAAAGATTTATATTTCTTTAAAATGATTGTTACAAAGTCTGGCAATGGGCAGTTTCTTTATTCTGATGATAAATATACTTTTATTAATTGTTGTAGCTGACACAGGGCAACAAGGCATGGCACGAGCCCCCAACCTGACCTATTCTAAGTTTACAAGGGTCTTAACTGCGAGTTTCCGGTAAGGCTGCTGTCAGCCATCAAACGTTTGCGCGTTAGTCAGTTTGTACCATGACAAAGGCAAATCGAAAGATATTTACAAAACCTCCCATGATACGCTATCAGACTTTCTTTGACATGACAACAATTGGGCGGCGTTGTCAAAGCTGATCGACCCGCGAAGTCACGAAAAATGTTGATAACATGACAGTGGAACCGGAGCAGACGTTAATGGTAACATGAACCTCTTCTAAGATATAGTTCAGTCGTCGATTGATTTAATATTGTACCTGCCTATTCTTTCCTAGACAGAGTAAGTCAAAAACTGAAATCCAGAATTGAAACATGCGACCGCCCTTACGATCACGATCATATCTTCAACTTCTTATCTGGATCACTCGTGCCCGTGAGCGGACCTCAGAGAGCGGAAAAAGACTTGGCTAACCCTCACGATCGTATCTTGAAACTGTTATCTGGGTTAACATGCCCGTGCTTGGACCTGGCAGAGGGCGGAAAAAGACTTGGCTAACTGCCCTTAAGACAGATCACCTACTCTAAAAACAATTAGTACAACTGATCATCGTTGTCGGCTGTTAATCCGGGATTACACATGATAAGCTGAGGCGTAGCCGGAACTGATACTTTGGAAGGGAATCATTTGTCACGTATTGTCGCCAGATAAGCCGTGAGAAATATTCGCTAATCAACCTTAAATAGAACGACTGAGTTCCGCTGAATTTGGCAATCGAGCTTACTCGGACCAAAAACAACAACAACAACAACAATTCAATTGAACTTTTTCGAATGTTTAAATTATCACCCGAAATGGAGAGGTCTATTAGCATGAAGAAAAGAGAAAATTTAAATAGAGCGAGCTGCAGCACAATAGAACGAACTGGAACGTAGCGGATTCAACAGTAGTACATTGTTACTAAGTGTAGCAGCCCCTGTAAGCATTTTCATTGTTAGCAGCTGTTATTGATATAGACATTGTTTCTTTTATTTCTTCTATTTTTTCTCTCACAGGATATCATGAGCCATTCAGTCATAATATTCTTCGTAAAGACGCCCTATAAAGAGGACATATTGTATCTCTAATGCTAAATCAAATGTATTCCAACTTCGACCATTGAACTCATTCGAATTCAGTCAAAATTCGATTGCTTTCGATTAAAATTGCTCCATTTCTTTCTTTTTAATAGCTCTAGCCCTTTTTACGGTTAGTTTTCTCATTTGCATGACTATGTAATCCAACGTGTGTCCAAGGCAATTTCGGGCTAAAACTACAAAATAGAATTTGATTATGTTTTGTTCTTGAGCTCTAATGAAGAGCCTGCACGCAAAATTAAAAAGTGGAACCCGAAAATTACGGTCCCGGTTTGGATTTTCGTTTTGTTGACATTCAATGACGGTTTCTGAACATTACAGAGAGTAGCCACTAACTAAAGCTCTCTAATCATGCTTCAGATTTTTTCAGAGGTCACGATTTCTTGGGTAAACCAAACCTATCCCATCGCTGACTGCAATATGGCACAAACGGCGCACACTAATGATCGATACTAGACCTTAACTCTCAGATGTTAGAACGTAGCGCCAGCCTTTAGAGATACTGACGTATGTCAAGATATTAAACTTAGTAAGAAAGCCTGGTTGCCGCAATGCCGGTGTTGCATTCAGTGTTGATTATACATCTGGCAGGAGCATATCCCACATAAAGAGATCCGCCAGCTGAACCAGTACGTTTTTTTTAATTTTTAGAACTAAAAAAACTGTCCTTGTGTAGTCATTCTAAAATTATGCAATTAATTCCTTTGAATTCTCGCAATTTTTACTAGAAAGTTCTGGAGGGTTCTGTAATTACTCATATATGTTTAGTTAAACATATCTTTTGCCATGGTGGATGAGAAATAAGGGCGCGAGAGTCAGGAGTGTCAGACTGTATCTAAATCTCTACTGCTGATAACTGGGCATTCACGATAGATATAAGTCCTCAGCTATTAAGTTTTAAAAAAAAACTACTCAAGCCAAGATGTCAGTTTTTTTTTTAATGTAAATGGCCATTAAGATGTAGAAAATTCAGAGAAGCTCATACTTTTTTAATGACAGAAACATGAATGAATGGAATGGTCTATTTAATCATACATGAGAATAAAAGATAACTATAACACCTATTTTTACCCTTGTAAATCCCGTATTCTCATATTTTAATTAGAGGGGCATCCCCAGTATACTACATTAACTCTTTTGGTTGTCTCCTTCTCCAGAACTTTTCTTTACAATAACGATGAATTTTAATTTAATTTAGTATCTGTTTGTAATTTAGTGCAGTGAATCTGTAATAAAGATAAAGAGTAAAGAAAAGTTATAGCTACAGTGTAAGACGACACTCCTCCATTTTAACTAGATACAACCTAAGCCCCTTATTCTTAAGAAACGATATTTATATCCCGTAATGAACGTGGAAGGGAATACTACAATAGCCGGTTAATCAAGTAATTACCAAGATCTTGAAACAATGGAATAGAAATAGCTAAAGAAATTAGAACGGTCGAATTATCCAAAACATGGTTCGGAACATGAAACCAGAAACCAGCAATAATATATACACCTTATTCGATGGTTTAACATGTAATACGCGCGGATATTTTGCGAGTTGCGTAGTATACGAGCAATAAGCAATGGTATAATGGCGCAATGGTAGAAAAATAATGACTTTAATATTAAAGTAATATTCAAAGGAGCTCAGTCACAATATTTTAAGTTATTAGGCCCGGTACTGAATTGCCTTAAAATTGAAGAAACTTGAAACTAATAATTCACTAAGATGGGAAAGTACTTAGGAAATTTTAATGAACCGAGAATGCAACAATGAAGGTTAAGGATGGAGAAGATTAGCACGGATTTCAAATGGCGAACATGAAAAATTTAGGCTGAACCTTTCGAGATGCGCAAGGAGTGACCTGCCTAGTCTCAAAAGAAACTGTCACAGGAAAACCAGGAAAAGCATGCCGTACACCTTGTTTATAAGAACTTTTTTTTTCAGTTCGGTTATAAGAACCTTTTGTATACATAAGGCAAGGTTGGGACTGAGATTAACCACTACGTTTAAGCGAGAACCTATTAAGGACATTCCTCAGTCTGAGAGTTGATTAAGAACGTTTTTATTCTGTTAATCTGTATATGTGTTGAAGCGACCTTTGGGGGAATTAGCCGATCACTTCAACACTCGTTGTCTGGTTGCTTTTCTTTTATTTCACCAA
>OMLO01003782.1_pt1 | contig 12526 bp, 9 predicted proteins | sample 1674811 | NCBI WGS metagenome assembly OMLO01 (sample SAMN06265003, study PRJEB25207) | coral metagenome | isolation source: Coral host | place: Mexico:La Bocana,Puerto Morelos, Mexico | collected 2008-11-13
TCTTATGAGCATTGGTTAGGGCAATGAAACGCAAGAGGAGAGACATTGGGGAGGCCAGGGAAGATAACTTGAACTAATTGTATCAAACAGTCAGAACAGAAAAGACCTTGTTTACTTCGTAGAAACAGGATTTATTGCTCTATTACAAAGTCTCATAGAAAGAATAGTCAAATAATTTCACTGCAAACATTGCAACAATTTTCATGTTGCGACCTTTAACCCTGTTAATCTAACCCACCGATGCAAATCAAAATCTAGGCTCAATCACTAGCCATTGCTAGCCAGTGATCCCGCAATTCTTTCCTGAAGGTATAGAAACTTCAATGTGTGGGACCGGACCTGACATAATGGCAGGAATCAAGCCTTATCAAAATCTGGCAGCATAGAGTCTTATTTTATAATAACAGGCCAAAAACAGTAGCCATAAAAGCTGCAGGTGGTTGCACGAACAGGGGTGATCCTAACACAGGGTTACACTGTATTAAACATGAAACTGACTTAGAATTTCCTTTAGGTTTGGTTCAAAAAATGCTATAGACTATAACATCCACATGTAACAGTAATTACTTTTAGGGGAAGGGAAATAACAGTTTGTCAGATTAATCTTGTATTCTTCAGAAAAATCAGCTTCTAATATTTATGTGGGATGTTTATAACTGTTATAATGAAACATAAGAAATTAAATTGCTGCACATTTAAAAACGGCCTCAAAGACCTCAATATGTGAAGATGGCTAATAGGATTATTCAAGAAAAGGCCACATTATGCTAAACTATAATCCATTTTGACATCAAGATATAAAAATTTGTTATAAGCTTGTTTGAGTCTTGAGCATCTTTTCCACAGATAACTGTAATTTATCCAAAATGTGCTGTTCCAGAAATATCCACAGCTCTCCACATGGACAGCATTTGGCTGGAAGCCCTGATGCTTTCAGAAATTCTATTTTAGGTCTCTAAGAACAATGCCAGGCTTTTGAAATCCTCCTCAATGACAATTTCAAAGAATCTTTCTTGGGGTGGGAATGAATATTTTCGGGAACTGCACAGTGGACTAACATACATTTATCTGCACTACACTTGCATTGTATTTATGTTAAGTATCAAGTTCTTAATTAAGAACAACAAGAAAACATTTGACTGGAGACTCTTGCCATAAATAATGCCTACAAAAATACAATGTTTGATAAGCATTGACCACTAAAATCCAGTTCTTACTCAATATGATACAGTAACTCTCTTTAAAATCTGCAATAGTAATAACTGACGCTATTAAAAACACACAATCTCTTTTCTCTGTTTTGGTACTCAAAATACTTCAGTCAGCCCGTACAATCAATAGTGAGATCAAATAATATGATAACACTCATAAAGAGACTATGAAATAAAAATCCCACATCAAACAAAGCAGAATCTAAGACGAAACTTAAACTAATGCATTCACAGTTTTCAGAATAATGGACTCATCACATAACAGTCATTAGGAAAGCCTTGAAAATCCAACAGGATTTGTCAATTAGAACAGTCTTGTAAACAGGTTTAAAGCAAAAACAATATTTATAAAACCTTTCACTAGGCAAATATTAAATAGCTTAGACTTGAGTTTCTGTGCCTTGTGATGAAAGTGAATATCAGCTATCAATTCATGAGAGGTTCTTGTTTAATCTTCATCCATATCAACGTCTCCCTGCAAATGAAACAACAGGAACATTCAAAATTTACAACCGATAGAAATCCAGGTTTTGTCAACCTACGAAGTTAATAAAAAAAAATTATTTTACAAAATTTTGGTAACTTCTAAATTCTATCCAATGTTATGAAACAGCAATATTCAACAACAGTTTTGACAGTTTGGAGAAATGTTCTAAATGTATCTATCATTATGTATACTACTTTCTTTTGTAGATATAAAAAAATTCAAAATTATGGCAGTGTATATATTTCACAAACTTAGAGACTGAGCCAAGAAAAGGACTTTCACTCACTACCAGAATAGAATTCATGTTTATCCCTGGACTATGAATAGTTCAGATTGTATGAAATGCAAACCTACCACTTCATGGTAAGCATCTAATTCTGCATCAAGATCCTCTGCTGTCACATTCGCTCTTTGAGAACCACCACCACCTCTTCCCCCTCTCCCTCTACCACGCCCTCTACCTCTTCCACGGTTACCACCTCGGCTTTGTCCAAACTGTTGACGCCTCCTATAAGAAGAGAAAAACAAATTGTAACTCATAATTACTTTTGTAACCATTGACTAGTACAACAACAAGGAGATCATCAAGTGCTAGCTTCCAGCTAATTTAACCAGCTGATCTACAGTATGTAAAAATTCAAAAATAAATATAAAAGACTTGGATAAACTAGAGAGCTGCTGTGAAAAGTAAAGCCAGCTGGGGTTGTTAATAATCTGTGTCTCAGCTATATCCCTGTTATAACACAAAAATATATGCTCCAAAAGCAACAGTTTAAATGCCAAAGCTCATCTTACTTCTCCCAACACTGTACAAATTTTCTCTTCATCCAAGTTTTTGCATACCTTTAGTGACAATCTTGGAAATTACATTTTCACTACAGACTTTGTAGCAGAAAACTTACAATAAATCAAGCCATGATATTAATTATATCAACAAATTTATCACTTCCTCGTTATGGATATTGTAGTATCAAGAAGCTGGCTTTCAATCACTCAGTGTTACACAGCTTCGAAATCCTTTCAAAAAAGAATAAAAATAAAGTATGACAATATTACCTTTGACCTTGTTGTTGGAAGCCACCTGATCCAACATTAGATGCACTTGTAACCAATTCAATGATCATTTCCCTTCCTGGAAGACCAACGTAAACAAATTAAAATAATGACAGCAAACTATCGCTCAAGGACAATAGCCCATGCTGCTTGATTGCTTCAAATTCAAGCTTTCTATAAGGATTTCTTTAAATGCCAATTCTAACTTCAATATCAGCATAAAACCATCAACCATATTCACTTTTTACATTGTTTAGGAATTTAATCTCTGGTGGTTTTCCATCAATGATAGAAAGTACAATTCAACAACTTTTCAAGATTACATTACTGTTAATTTTCTTTTACATATAACCAAAAACTGTTAAACTCTGAAAAACTAAACCATTGTAGTTTAATTTCAGTTATTTGTTTCAAACTGTTTTTCTCTTTCCATTTTGTAGTTATCAACTTCATCATGATCAGATTGAAAATGAAATAAATTAAAAAATTATATATTAACTATATGTACCATGAGAAGACAGACATATCTTATCATACAGATAAAGAATAATGCCCTAGTAGAGAAATGTGAGATTTCTAGTTGAGAAATTCCATACTATCACCAGCAACAGCTGGGTTTTTCGGCCAAAACAGTAAGTGTTCCAACAAACAGTTCAACAGTGTGTTGCTGTCTTCAGAGTATTAAGGGTGAAAATTAGCAGCATAAATGCATGTCTTGAATTTAAAGACCATTTCTCCAATGAGAGGCTAATACCCCTAGGTATGGCTACAGCTAAAAGTGAAGTCTCTAATGCAGTACTCATATCAACCTGCTGAGTGGAATTTACTGATTACAAATCACTTTTTGGGGCAGAATCTCTGGGACAATATGACAGCGCCAGATTGAATTAAAAGCAAGACATACTCTGTACTATCTAGGGACCCCATGGCTACTTGAAATATGAAAATTTTCAGCTTTTCATGTTAACAGATGAATAATTTGTTGTTGATAAGATATGTCTATTTTCTCTCGCTACTAAGCAAGAATTCAGCGAAAAAACCAGCTAGGAAGACATCATGTTCAATATTACCAGAAAAAGACAGACTGAAATGGCTCCATCACAAGATGACACCAGTGTGAAACTATGAAGGCCATGTTTTTGACACCTGGAGAGGCATGCCATGGGACATCTGAAGTTGGACTGCTTTTGATGTGTTGCATAGATTGAGCCTCAACAGTAACCAAGCCCATTCAATGGCCGAGGACTGCTGCAGCATGATGAGGTCTTACCAGCCAGGTGATGCTGACCAGCCTCAATGAATAAAAATTAAAAATATTTTACCATCAAGTGGAACTCCATTATACTGTTTCATGGCACGTTGTGCATCATCTCGTCGTTGGAAAATCACCTCAGCTGTACCAAGGGATCGACCAGACACATCATAATGGACTGTGGCCTTCTTTAGAGCTCCAAACTCACTGAACAGCTCCTATAACACACCAGAACAACACTTTCAAAATTTTTGCCGAGTGGTTCAATTATCAGCAATATTTAAGCTTATGTTTAAGTTTACAAGATGCAAAACATATAGTTTTTCGAAACATTAACTTCCTAACATCATAGTCCATAAAAAAGCCGTGAAAATCAGAGTTTTGGCCAGAAAAGACTTGATAGTACTTAATAGCCTTTACTAAGCAGCAAAGAAGAGAAACAGAATCCTATATGTTCTTTTGAAAGCCCCTGTGATGAACTGATGTTTTAGTGTAACAAAAATTTGTAGTAAAGTCCATCCAAAAGTTTATTTCTTCATCTGCCTTGGATCAGCTACGTCTGTCTTTAAATTTGTCAAGACTCCGAACCTCTAATCCATAGATGCGAGTTATGAAACCAAGGAAGTTTAAGCAACAACTTTTCAACATCAAAATCCCGAAAAAAGAAAACTTGTCATGCACGTTCAAGATTCTGTCAGATCACTACGCGAATCTTATATATAAACGGGAAACGCTTAACGTAGACTCCCAACTTACCTGAATATCTGAATCAGAGACACCAAAATCCAAGTTGGAAATGTGAAGTTTACAGCCAGTTGAGATTCCGCCGCCAGCATTACGATTACGTCCTCCTCTGAAACCGGTACCACTGTCGCCATCAAAAAGGTCATGCTGCCATCTGTCTGGTAACTGTTTAGGCTGGAAAGAGATGTACGGTTAGCAAAGGCGACATCAAAGTAGTTCATGATGGGAAAATGGTTCAAGGTAATGCCGTGTTCGAAATAAATTCTTGACACTTACTCTGGAATAAGGAGTCGATCTATTCTTGTTAATTCGTCCTCTGCCGCCTCTAACTGGTCCTCCACCTCCTCTACCTCGTCTACCGCGCCCTCCTCTTCCACCTCTACTAGTTTTCTTGCTCTGTTTGATGATATCGTCTAAAGACATATCTACTTTCTCGATCTTCGCAGCCATTTTGTTCCGTTACTGGTGGCCTCGTGCGTGTTCAAGTGACGCGATGAAAAAGATTATGGGATTGCACTGTTGCCTCATTCACATGACCCTTTGCGGGCGCAGCAGCGGCATTTATTTGCGGCTCGAGCTATTGTTTAAAGGGCGCATTTCGGGCGCATTGTTGTTTTTTTTCCGTTTGAACCTTTCGGCATGGCTGCATGTCTTTCTTTTCTCTTCTCCTCAAAGGTGACATCAAATCTGCCCGCGGGACCACAGAGCTTGCGCCCGTTTTTGTGTTCCGCGTGTACCCTAGCCTTGTTTGAGTTCATATTTTGATCCCACGTGCAAACTGCTCGCATGCAAACAGGATTTTGAATGACCTCAATTAAGTTGTTTTTAAATGTGTTCTCAAACTAGATAACATGAACGCGAGGTCCACACTAGGCGCAAACAGTGGATAGTGGAAAAAATAGAACAAATACGATAGGGCAAAGGACCGCAAACGAAAATACTGCCGGTATACGTAGGATCTTTAAAAGATCAGATCAGCCAAAAATAGAAACATAAGCAAGGCTGAGCTTAACGAAACAACGGCGACATGATCAGCCTAGCTTCATAAATAGAACACCCGCAACGACTGAATTTCTGATGAAGACATTAAAATGACTCAACATTACATTGTTTCGAATTAAATGCTACTGTGTATATTAAATTTTGGGGAACATCCAAAACATGGAGCGGGTTTATCTGGGTGCGACACTCGTTGAGGGAAAATTTTGCCACTCGGCCGAGCTGATCAAAGGACCGGTATCCGCTTGATGAAAAATAAACATTACAGGTGAAAAATAAACATTACAGATGAAAAATAAACAACACAGCCGGGTGGACAAGGCATCCAGCTGAAGGTTCATTTTTGCGGAAGTACTTTTAAGAGGCGCTCAGTTAAGTAAATAGTCCAGACTTAAAGTTCACACTAGCTGAACTCTCCTTGCTTTGCTCAGGGAGGGGTAGAATTTTAGGGTCCCACCTGGACTAAACAAAGTGGCTATTAGTCACTCAACTTGGAAAATGGTCGTCTGTAAACAGCGGCAATTTTGATGCCTCTGAACTGAGTTTAATTTTCTCAATTCTCTTGTCCGTTATTGGTTGTCTTAAAATTTTAATCGTGGCTTGAATCGAAGGAATCGAAGCCGAAGGGAGCAAGGCATGTAGGCAGAAAGGAAGGAAGGAAAGAAGGAACGAAAGATGGAGTGAATCTCACAGCCATACCTACAACTTGGATTAGCAGCCGGTTCGACTGGCAGTGTGAAGAAATCAAATCTTCGATTTGCCACTAACCCGCTACATCTAACATCAAACATCAAACTTTAACGAGTTGGATAGAACTACAATTAAAATAAAGGACATTTTTTTTATCATTGCAAAACACAAGTTTTGTCGCGCAAGCTTCATGGAGTCACCCGGCTCAGCACACACTTTGCTGGGGTCTTATTATCTTCCCGTCGCAGCAAAGGATTAAACCCAGTCGGTCTGCATTTTTTTGCATGGTTAAAACAAAACTACATTTGGATAGAAGTATCTGAAACTATGCCCAAAACATGCGAATCATCGAAAACATGCGAATCATCGTAGAAAGACACAAAAATCCTACAACTGAAGAAAGACTTTATTTACACTTAGGAACATGTTCCAGTTTGTTCGTGTGTCACTACGTCTTCAACTAAAAAGGGCTGAAGCTTTTAAAGCCGGTTTTCACTAGCACTTAAGCATCAGGAAGCTGTATACACTGACTCAATATGACGTTGATAAACGGCGTCCTTTGCTAGAAAATGTCCTAAAACGTATATGCGCTAGTGAATACCGGCCTTTAGTATCACCGAACTAGTGGACTAATGCAAATCCTGTATTTTAATTGGCTACGCTACTACAGGACTACAAGAGATCATGGTCTCTTGAGGACTATTAGTAATATTCACCGAGTAGCGAAATTCTTTCGTTTTATTCCCAAATAAATCTTTCTTGAACTTGCATTTGCTAACTTTATAATTGCGTTTTTCTGTCCGACTAGTTGGGTGATACTAAAACATTTAGACCCTTCGCCCTCAAGGGCCACGGGTCAATAGCCCATTCGGCTCCGCCTCATGGGCTATTGACTTTTACTTCAACCAATAAGAGTCTCTTTAGGTGCGTTTTCCCGCGTTGGCGCTTGTTGCACGCTTTCCCGCGCTTGACGCCGGTTGCAAGTTTTCGCTTTGAGTTTTTGGCCGCGTTATTGAAAAGCGATCAGAGCTAATCCAGTATTAAAAGTCACTCCAAGTTAAAATTTTATTGTCTAAAATAATTTTTAAGAGCAAATGATTTGTACGCCGGTTTGGAGACCAGTTCAAGGCAAAAATTAAAATAGAAATCCTTACTATAAAGTCATAAAGCTGAAATCAAAATTCACGCTAACCCTGGAATAGCTCAAGTTGCAACCGTAAGTTCCTCGTTTCCAATTGCGTTTCCTACAATTGCACGATGTGATTTTTCAATCACTTGATACAACAGTAATAAGCTCGGCAGCGTTTGTTCAAGAAAAGGTACACTATACAATCTCTGTATAATCACTATTTACAATTTGTCTGTTGTCCTTCGCAACACTTCAAACTAAGCGCATGAACAAGCTTTTTAATTCTCTGGCCTCAAACGTGACTGTATTCTTCCCTGGGTGCATTTTTTCCTCCTCTAAGGGCTGTTCGACCACTGCGGCAACATTTTTACCGTAAACTAAAAAAACACAAATGTAAAGAAAAGTTAACCTACTTCTGCAAAACGCGCAGAGCCACAAAAAAAGTATGAGAGTGGGTCACAACAACAACAATTTTCACTTACCTTCACAGTGCTCTAAGAACTGAATAACGTCCTGGATTACACTGTCCCGCAACATGATCATATGCTTGGCCTGTATGAGAAAGACAAATGATCCAAATCCAAACATTTCCATAACACTTGGAAAGAAGTACATAGTTAAGAGATCTCGCTAGTCTGCAGCCGGGGTAAACATGCGTTTCTCTTTACACGCTCAATTCTGGTTTCTGATTGGCCGTTACTTACGCGCGAAAATCAACCAATGAAAGAGCAATGTTAGATAATTTCATGGCATTTCGTGGCATTGATGGGCAGAATTGGAGAAGATTAAAACGTATTGCGTCAGGTCTCAACTTGAAAAGCATTGGCCAGACCCTTGTAAAGTTTATTTCATTTTGTATAAAAGTACCATTTCTAACGGCATAGCCTCTTTAAGCGTTGACACTGTCTTACTAAGGCGATACGAAAGAGACAACTTCTTTTCTCACCATATTCTCTAAGAGCGACAAGAAACACCTCTTAGCGTAAAACCATGTATCTGTTCCAAGCTGAAATGAAAGTAAATAGTAAAATTGAAAACGCATGCCATTACACTAACATTTACTAATGTTAACACCCTTAAAAGTTAAAAAAAGGTTGAAAGAAAAATTTCCAAAACGGCAGCGTACCTTCTTATTGTAAGGTTCCAAGCTCTTCATGATCCTGGATATTCCAAATTCATAGTTTCCCTTAGCACAATATAGAGTGCTACAAAACAAGAACAGGTTTCCCATTAATAACAAAGTAAATTTGCTTACCAGCTTTGTAGAAGAGTAGACAGTTCGTTTGATGAATTTCGAACGCAATTGGCCATTTCCGATTGGCCTTTTGCTACAATATCAAAACGAATCTTAATGTGAATTCATTCATATGAATATTTTTTTCGCCTGTAGATTCATATCAAACTCATTTTCATACGAAAGGTTTTGCAGTAAGACTCGTTTTGAAAGAGAGGCACAAGGTGGACTTCTCAGCCAATCAGATGCAAAAAAACAATTGCGGTTTCAGGCCTAAGTGTCAAGCCTGCTCAAGCCTTTCCATCGAAACTGATACCCAGGCTTCAGTATTCTGAATACTAATTAACGCCAATCCAAGACAGTAGTCCATAAACGTTACAATTTCTCTTGTATAAAAGGCTGTTTTGAGGCTAACGGTAAATGCAGTTTGGAATGGTTAAGTCAAAACTGAAAGACAAATACATCAATAGAAAACTTCGCTAAAAGAAAACCGAAAGCAAAATTCACGACCATCGTCGACTAGCTTTGAAAAAAACGGGCCCAAAGTTATGCATCAACGGATATATTAGGAACTGACAATGCGACCAGTTCCCAGCTGGCTTGATAGCTCAGCTGGTGGAGCACCTTATCGGTATCGCAGAGATCACGGGTTCGAATCCTCGTTAGGCTTTAATAACACAACTGCTTAAGTTGTGTATACAACTGCAACTATCAATCATGTCTTTATATGCAATTGTTTACGCTGGCTAATAAAAAAGAAACTAACCCGATAACAAGGTTTACTATACAGAGATGATAAATCTTCTTATCTGGATCATCATAAGCCACTTGTTCCTACAAAAGAAATACAGTTACTTAATAAACTCCAAACTAACTTAATTTGAAATCTAATCCGTCCAAAAGAAAACTTGAGAGCCCTTACCTCTTCTTTCTCAATTTTTCGCATTAACTCCTCAGCCTAAGATAAAACAAAACAACAACAAACTGTCTTTTTAGTTCAAACACAAGCCAGAGAGCACAACACAAAGTCTTAGTCTAAATCCCGAGCAGAGGAGCGAGAAGACTAAGGTGTCTTGTCCAAGACACGACATAACAGAATGGACATTTAACGAACCTCTTCGTTAGCGCTGGTCATAATATATGAAACACAGAGATTCGCCAACACTATAGCACTGACGCTGAGGATCTGGAAAATAAAACATCAACAGTATTTAAGTTCTGAAAATCAAGGATTACAAGAAGCGCGCTTGCTTAAATTCGTCCACAGGTTTGGGAACCAAAATATTATTGCAAAGATCTATCTCCAAATACGTCACGTACACGACGCCACGGTTTGCACATGTTCCAAAGTTTAGCTTAATGTTCAAGATCTTCGTTTGTAATCCGCGTTAATCTTCTCCATCTTTTACCATCTTTGTTCTTGGAACTTACTAAACTACCTACTTTATAGGTTTACTTAAATTGAAAGTTAATTTTGTATGTGGCCAAAACAACTCAACCGAACTCTTTTAAACCTTTGACTAAACTCTGAACCAAAGAAGTGAACTTGAACGATTTTTATCCACCAAATCAAAGTTGGAAACCTTTACCGGGTTTGTGATCTAATGAGAGGAACAAGCGCTGTTTTGCCGGCAAGTCTTCGCGGAAGCATCTCGAAGAAGTTCCTGTTTTATAACCACAGCATCAAAACAAAGCACGCGTATACCAGAGCACTCCGAAAGTTACACGTCTGGACACTGACGTGTAACGCGACTGACGCTGCTGTTTGTTAGTAAGGGTACCTTTTGACCGTCAATGGACCTCTGCGCAAGGAACACTTACATTGTCGTAATGTTTCTTAACGATCGGCTCATAAAAACCAACAGCCTCCTTGTATTTATTTTCCTGTAAAAAAAAAGAAGAATTTGACCAAAAATCTCATGATGAACAGTTAAATTCCCCCGACTGTTTTTCATACAATTTCTAGAATTTGCCTCGGGAGAATTTCGTGTTCAGTCAATACTTTTCCCCAGGTGATCAGATCCTTAATTTCAGTACACAACTACCGGAATTTGTTAGAAGAGAAAACAGGGATTGATCACTGCTGAGAAGTAATGATACAAGCTTCGAAACTGAGTCTTTTTGTTAGTCTGTAAATAATAAGACGCAGACGCTTATGTTTTTCTTTTGGCCACGAGTTACTTTTCTTCCAGCTTCACCCCTTTAGTCTATCTAAAGCTGCCCCGTGGTTGTACACAAGCTACACCCTCTTGCGTTTTAGCTCCTTCATATCCCACGTGCCGGGTAAACATTCTGCTAAGCCTGCGATCTCGACAAACCCAAGACAGAAAAAAGGGGTCTGTGGACCGACTATCATTTTCTTAGACAATGGATTACATGATTATCACAGGAGAATGACCACACTTTTTCAACATGTGTTTATCTTACTTGCATAAATAACACGTGAGCAACGTTCAACTTCCAGATTTCGTGTTCGTTGCAGAATTCAACAGACTTTCTGAATATCTGCAGATAAAACAAAATTCTTTTAGTTACTCTTAATTACAGTCTTATATACAAAGCTATCCGTTCACAGTAACCAAGTATAATTTATTAAATATTCTCTGCTTGTGCATAGTGAATGCGATTCCAGCAGATCGCACCTGACACGCGTCCTGCACGTGACACATTTAAGTCAATTCGAGCGTGCAATGGTACATAACTATCACTCACTTTTTCTACTTGTGCATAATTATCAAGATCCCAGTAAATCTTAGCTTGAGACATCAACACTGGGATGTACCTATAACAAAAAATGAAACGAGTTCACTAGAAACTCATCTGATAACAAACACGTGCAATTTCAGGAGTGGGAAGTCACAGATCATCTCGCTTAGCAACCCTTAATTAAGAAAACAATGAGTCGAAAGTCAGTTCTCTGAGACGCTACGATTCCATCGAAACAATATCACTTAGTAGCAGACGTGGCAACAGAAGCAACAATTTTGGGAAAAAACACTTCACGACGACCAAAGTAGACTTTTGTTGAAACATGAAACGAAAGAAAACGTACACACCGTTCGAGTGCTTCATCATATTCATTGACAGCTTTCTTGACAGTGTCATCATCATGGTTCTGTCTTGCCTCCTGAACCTACCAACAATATCATGAATATGAAGACATTAAGCAAAAAATTCAGGCCTGAATGGGATTCGAACCCATGACCCCTGCGATACCGGTGCAGTGCTCTACCGACTGAGCTATCAAGCCATCTGGAAGCTGGTCACATTGTTAGAATGTGAAGAATGAGTGTTTTAAATACTGAAAGGAAAGGAATTGGCAGTAGTACTTTAAATGTGAGCCTCGCTTTTTCAGCCTTTCCTATAATTATTGTGTTAATTTTTTTATTTTCACCATCTTTAGTCACCCCCCCCCCTCCTTCACCTTTCAAATGGGTTTCTGTGAGTAAATCAATCAACCATTAAACTAACTTGTGTACCCTCGTCAAGGTAATCTGTAGCGTGCTTAATCGATGGCAGATTCCTCAAAATATTATTTCATGGTAAAGGGAAATACTCTATTCACTCAATACATTTTCCTGTTTTGCAGCAATTTTCCAACAAGTCACTAACCTGTTTGGTAAGTTTCCTCAAGGTTTCTGTCTGTTTTGTGGCCATATCATCTAATTTCCGATATGCCTGCAAATAAATTCAACACATACATACATTGGTGAGTCTACGTTTAATT
>OMLO01003783.1_pt1 | contig 12526 bp, 4 predicted proteins | sample 1674811 | NCBI WGS metagenome assembly OMLO01 (sample SAMN06265003, study PRJEB25207) | coral metagenome | isolation source: Coral host | place: Mexico:La Bocana,Puerto Morelos, Mexico | collected 2008-11-13
TAGCAGACACGTGACCAGCCGCAACCAGGGTACTTTCTCGAGGTAGGAAGAGAGAGGACCCTGGGAACGAGGTTGACCAAGAAACGCCCTGTGACGAAACGAAGCCACGAAAGGTGGAAAACACTAAGCATAAACAAAGTCGAGAAAACACACAACAACTACTAAGTCTATAAGCATTTATTGCAACAAATACACTAAAACAACATACTTTAAATAGGGCCACAAATCGCACTATTTTTTGCTCTAAATCGAATCTTTATCTCAGCCAATGAGAATGAGACAGTAAAACAAAACAACCATACTTAACATATTATCGCGCGTAAATCGAAAAAAGGTACGGAAGTGTGCCGCGTGGTCCTTTAAAATATCATGTGCATCGAAAAGAAGAGGCTTTGGGGGGCCTTGATTAATTGAAGTCCCAAAACGAAAACGTCGAGCGAAAAAAACGAGCAAGAGTAGAGATTGATGAGTAAAGCATGCCTAAAAATGCTCTCTCTCGCCGTTTCCCACACTGGTAAACAACCACCTTGCTTATTTAATCACGGTGGTCTTCCGTTATTTATTTGTCACGAATGCCGCGCTCCTACTCAAGGAGAAGATTGCGTGACAGCAAACACACTGTCAAAAACAATCGCCACACCAAAGTCAACTGCTTGCAGGATGGAACTCCTGCTGCTATGAGACTAATATAATCAATTAAAATACCCAAAAGATAAAAAAATGAGATTCGTTTATTAAAAAGAGCAAATATTACAGCTTTCCTGTACATTCCTAGCAGGCGATGATATGGGATATATACATCATAAAATGTAAATACAGCTTCATCATATTTTTCTTTGCTTCTCTACTGGATGGGAGACATTTTACCAATCTAATTTAAAGTTTTTTACACCTTTAAATCACTAAAAATATCGTCTACAATGATACTGTCTTACAACAACTATATAGAGAGAGCTTGTGTTACGCACTTTTACTGAGAGAGTAATAACACCTGCAAACGATTTTAATATCACACAACTTGAGCAGGAAAATCTTCCAATTCTAGAAAATACTACAGATTACACCAAGTGCGATACATGAGAACAGAGAAGAACTAGACTACTCAATTTTAATAACTGCTAAAAAAGTCTTTAAAATTCAAATTATCCAAAGGTATTCCTAAACGTTTATCTATTCTCACAGTATTCCTTGGAGAAACTTAAAACATGATATTAAATCTAACCAAACTGAAGCCCAGCCTCTTAACAGCTAAGTAAATATTTTACATACACACATCCTTTATTTGAAAAGGTTGAACTCAACCTGACTGGAATGCCCATTGTAGCACCACGGCTGTAAAAATCTATGTTTTTCTTAATATTTTTATACCCTAAGGATGTTCTGTTTCTATAAAGAAACTACTATACAAGCAAAAAGTATCTGGCATAGCCATCATCAATGTAGTTTTTAAAGGGTTACCTTTCAGTGAATGAAAAAGTACAAAGTAAATAAATTCTGCTACTTTCTCAAAAATTTGTTTTAGAATTACAATGTGTTGTTCCAGGAAATATCTATAATCACCCACACAAAAGGTTTTTTTTAGTTTAAATCCCCATCTTGCCCCTCCAGAAATTCCAGTTTAACGTCATACTTTCGAAACCCCCTCTGCCCTGGAATTTCCGTTAACCTTCCTTGGGGTGGGTATGGAACTGCACAATGAATCAAAAGTAAAAGGCTGAAGATATATTTAACAAAAAAATCATCATAGGAAGGTTATCAAACTGAAATCAAAATTCACAAAAACCTAGATTAGTATAATTGTGCTTTGAACAACCAGGCCCTGGTGCTAAAGAGGCTTTTAATACCCAGTTCCATCTACTAAAACGAACAATTTAAAATCAAGAGAGGCAAAACTATTAACACAATCAAGGTAAATACAAATTGATAAAAAGATTGAAATAAAAATATGAACAATATCCTAAAACAACATACATGCACATGAATATACAATTTTTTTTTACATATTGTACAATAACCTACAAAAGAACTAGGATTAATAAGAAATAGGATTTATAAAATATATCAAACACAACTCTGTTTCATCACATTACTAAACACTGAGAAGAAAGTTGCGTCCAGCAAAGTATTTAGGACAAAATTTGAGGAGGGAAAATGTGATGTAACACTGTAATTAGTGTTTGATACATCTTTTCCACAAGAAGTGAGACAAAGAAAACAGAGAAAAAAATGAAACAATAAAAAAATCAAATACTTTTTAAAACTTCCACCATGGTTCTATGGTTACAACTTCCTAGTTTTTTTTTAAAATTTGCAGATTATTTTGAGAAATACAAGTTGTTTAACTATAGCTAATACTACTTGCAACACTGTACTTTACTCTCTCATTCAATCCAGAAATGCAATTTAATTTTTTAAGGTTTCATTTTTGAACTGCATTTTTTGACTATGATGATCTCTCTGTTCCTCTGTCTTTACCCTTCCGAGAAATGTGTCAGATTAGCTGAGAACTGTCAGTTTACATCTACAGTGGTCACCTAAAAACTCAGGATCACGAGTGACAGGTATATTACTGTGAATACAGTGGCAATCCCTTTACAAGAGGTGTCTGTATTAAGGTTTACTACACCTACAGGGTGACTAGAAGTATTTATACCCCCTGGATGGGATGTTAGTCCATCGCAGGGTTAATGCCAAGCATTAAATTTGCTGGTACCCATCAATATGCACTGCGGAAGAGAGGCACTGAGAGAACAAAAGGCGTTGCTCAAGAACACAACACAGATTGCTTGATCTGGAGTCCAGCGCACTAAACATGGGACCACCACGCCTCCCACAAAGTGCCATAGTACCACTCAAATGCTGTACAAAGCCACTTTCATGGGATGCTAAGTCATTTTTTGGATATACCTTGTTAAGAAAAATTTGAGATGCTTTACACTTTAAAAGGACACAAAAGGACAATAACCTAGCTGGCATGCTTCTTCCTACTGCCAGCTTTGGGTTCATTCCAGCCCAGTGACATTGCTAGTTTTTTCCAAAAGTCATTTTCCTCTTGTCGGAGACGATCAAGGTAGGTGATATGAGAAAAAGAGCGTGGAATTTTCCCTCTGTAATCCTCATCAATAAGAATTGGTATAAATCGTTTCTCTTTGGCTCCTGTGAAAGAAAATGTGACATTCATAATCACTGCCACACAATAGGCAAAATATGACAAGTGAATCAGTTAAATGGATTGAGTAGGAAGTCCCAGTGCAGACATTTTCAAACTCACTACACTATTTCAACATGTCGGTCTGCGTGAACATCAAATGGCTAAATTGAACACTTTCCCCCTAGAATATGAGTTGCTCAACTCCAGGAACAAAGGTGGCCTGCAGATATGTTCTGCTAAAGTAATCAAGTTCAAACAGTTGAAAATAAGCTGCATAGTCACATAACTAAAAACCATAACAGAATTGCAACAGAATGACAGTTCCTCTCAAAAAACTACACTACATTATCATTATCATTTACACAAGAAGCTCTTTTAGATCTTATAACCACGCTTGTAAAATTTACATGTACTTTTAGCACTACTTTTGCAATGCAGTGCACATTCCAAGGCAGTCCTTGATGATTCACTGAGTACTATAGACACCACATCACGTGATGAAAACAAACTGTATTATTGCACCATCGCTCTTAGCCTTGTGAAATCTATGAAGATGTTATGCCTATAGATGATAAGTAATGAGTGCCATGCTATTAAAAAAGCTATTAATAAATCTTTCTTAAAAGTCAAAATTTAATTTGTCTGTGTAAAGTAGTAGATTTCTACTATCCATGGCGAATTTTAGAACTGCATGTCGTAGCAAGCTTTTGTTTACCTCAGCAAATATTTATTTTTCTTCAAATCTCTGAACTCGGTTCAATGAAACAGCCAAAGAATTCATTTTAGTTGCCCAAACCCACAGTAGATACTCACACAATTCAAAATAAATTAACGACTGTGGGTTCTGGCGAAAAAAACTTGCAAATTAAGACTATCTTATTTGTCAAGTAGCGAAAGTGAAAGCTGCAACGTCAGCACATTCCATCTATTCATAGGGTATTTAAAATTCTCTTCACATCTAACACTTGATAAAACCTAAAAAATATATTTTATACACAATAAAGTAACCAATATCTGCAACATTTTCCCTGTATTAATGTTTCAGCAGCTTTTAGCAAATAAACATCACAGATTGCGTGATTCAAAGTCCTGAACACGATTTGGTTGACTGAGGTCTGCGTCTGGTCACCGACATAAACAAAGTATATACCAAGGGTAGATTAAGAACCATGCTCGGCCCATGGCGACGCGGGTAAAAATAGATTCCATGTTGCCATGTGTCTGTTTAATTATAGATCACAGATGATGTCAGAATGTGGTAAATGAGGCTAAATGTTATTTAGGCAAAGTTAGACCTCAAGACAATGCAGGTCAGTGGTCATTTGACTCGGGTAGCTGGGTTGGCCATGCAAGTTTAGCTGGGGCACCCTGCAATTCATTGAGCCAGTTGCTTGCTTGCATTTGTCCGCTACAGTTCAGCCATTTGCTTTGCACTGAGCTTACCTGCAGTGCTCCTTTGTAACCCTTTTTTCCCACTCCAACCCCACCCCCTCAAGAAGTATGAATCTGGTAAGTATTGGTTGGTAAGTACTCCACTGAACGATTTAGTGTAATGGTGCCTAGTGGTGGCCGCTTGCAGGGTTGCCATGGATACCTCCTTTTTGTGCTAAATGTTACTTAGGCCCTCCCACCTTAAGGCACTAAAGCCCAAGCTCATCTATTGTTGATGAGTTTAAATATCACTGACACTGACACACAAGCTAGTGTTGGGCTAGTGTTTAGCTGGTATTCTTACCACATTATGATGTCATCTGTGATCTGTTACAGAACAGATGCATGGCAACATTGAATCTATCAGTATTGATTAACAAAGAAACAAAAATAACATGTAAATGACTTCATCTGTGACTTCATCTTGGTCGACCAATAGATCATAAGGGCCAATCAAAAGGCAACAATCATTTGACTTATTATATAAAGTGCATTAACAAACAAACCTTGTGAAAGACTCATGGCAATCTGTGATTCATAGCGTGCCCCATCACTATCCTCAAAATTTCTTGACAAGATAACCACAAACTTTAAACACCTTTCAATGGCCTCAGCAGTTATGTCATAAATACTGGCACCTGGCAGAAAGTCCCGTTCACTCAAACAAAGATGTAAACAGTAGGGTCGACCTTCCATCCTTTTAGTCAGTAAGTCAGCAAAGTCTCTATCATTCTTGCCAAAACAAATAAATGCATCGTAGCATTTACAAGCTAAAAGGAAAAGAGTGTTACAATAAATTAACTCAAATCATAGGCATGGATAGATGTTTCTCAAACTCATCAATACTTCATCAAGATACAACAAGAGAAATCATATCCATAATGGTGTTGTGATAAATTCGGTCTTTGTTTATTATGTCTAACTTCTCAAACCATGGCATAGTCCCAAGCCTGGAAATTATCAGGTAAATTCTCTAGGTCACATTTATGATCTGGCAGATGGCTTTTCAGCTTTATACAACTTCATACTACTTAACTAGCTACAAAGACTACTGTATGTTTACATTTACAAGTTGGTTTTCAGCTACATGGCTAGGCTTAATCCCGTCTCACAGACCACAATTTGCCTTCAACGCAGCTTGTTCTCCAAATGCATTCCAGCCTATTTACAGGCTCTAGATGGTTTCCTCTGCTCTGATACCGGGTATGGTAAGGTGAAGCCTGTGGCACACCAAAATCTACCCTGACTTACAGTGCATGTACATTACTGCAGTTACATTACAATTTCTTGGGATTTTGAAACTTTTAGAAGTTACGTACAATGAAAGTATAATGGTTTAGACAAAATGAAAATCATAAATGTTGTGCAATGAAAGCAAATTTAATAGGGATTTAGTGGAACAGGGAACACTAGAAAAACCTTCACATTACAAAAGCTAAAAAAATAACATGTCACCAAAAGTTAAAGGTAAGGAAAGTGGTTCTTAAAACATAAAAAAAACATTAACTCACTTGTCATCAGTTTCAAGTCCTTTTCTACAAGAAAATAAGATAAAAATATTTAATTTGTGACCAAAAAAGCTGCAAATATTACATTTGATGAAATGAAACAAGCCATACATGTATGTATTAGTACCTTCAAGTATGACGAGAGACATGAACAGACATATTCAATCAACTAGCAAAACAGTTTCAGATAGTGCAGAATGCTACTGCTGGCTCTGGCACAGTAGGTCCCACAACCCCTGCCTGGTTCACCCCCAGTTTGTATATTCCCCTTGCAAGCAGAACATATGAACTGACAGTAACTTCGATAAGACATAGTCTTAGCAGTGTGCTTGTTTCATGCGTGTACAGCATTTTAATCCACTTTAATACGTTGAAGTAGCAAACATGACAATTTCACTTAAGACAACAAGTTTGTAACTTGATACTTTGGTTTCCTTATGAAGGTATGTAAAATAAACCCTTGTTTTCTTTTTTTTTCTCGAGGTTACATGTAGGTGTAACATGTTTTACATAGTGCACACAGGTACCTAACCCACCCTAACCTCTTGCTGCAATAGTGTTTCATTAACTAAAAATAATTCATTACCAGTAATTAATTAAATGAACATTAAAGTTTACACCTTAGTGCCTTAGTGTGTTTACAGTATCATAGTTCCATAGTGCCTTAGCAACAGGCATTACCCCAAACCATCCCAATGGTGCAGTCTGCATTAAAAAGGCAAGCACGAACAACAACGACAACTAGTAATAGTATGCGGAGAGATACATACCACGTGTTTTCACTCGTTCTTTTATTTGTTCGGGAGTAGGGGTCGACTCTAAACAAAACAAAGCATCAAGACATGTCACCTAATATGTATGTCTGTTTGTCCACTACCTTTTTCACAGCAGCAAAAATTACCAAGCAAGAGACATTTTAAATTCAGGAATGGATCCAGACTTTTGATCAATGTGAAACACAAAAAGTGAATAAAAAGAGCATACAGATACGAGCCAGGCCCAAGTCAACTCATTCACAAGTACATCCCTTGGATACTTCACAAAATATTAATATATAATATAGGTCAAAAAGCTTAATGTAACAGATGAGTAGAAAAGAGAAGTTCAGGATCCATTCCTGTATTTCAAGGCACTGAAGTCACTCAACACCAGTGGTAAGGAATTACGCAAGGACCTAGACAAATTCGACTTCTTCCCCTCATGAAATACCAGTTTTATGGCTTGTAAACAGTTAATGTAATGATCTTATTCATTGCCCTGAGAACTAACCTCTATTTACCTTTAAAGTACTCATTTCTTGTTGAAAATATACATCTGAATGAGATACAAAACTTCACAAAAAAACAGCACATACATCAATAGCTCTGATAGGCAATTGTTATGCTCAGACAAGAAAGCAGACTTGATGTTTTTTTTTCTCTTATTAGCCTATCCTGCTGATTATGCATAATCAGCTTGTAAATTGGCAATCTGGCATTTTTAACCCACTGGTTTAGGTTGCCAGTACCTTTATATAATAATAACTATTAACTAATTTTAAGTTGAAGAATGAAATAAAGGATGTTGTTGTTGTTGTTGTTAATGTCTTGAAGTGGCACTTCAATTATGGAAACAAATGATGCAATAAACAATTTATACACATAACAGCTTGTCGAACATAAAAAACAAAAACATGAGAGCAAACCTACTTAAAATTTTCTGAAGATCTTCCACAACATCATATCTCTCCATATCCTTTAACAGTGCAATCAACTCGACAATTTTCAGATCTCCTTTTTCCTCAATTAATGTTTTTACTGGTTCATCTGTACTTCCTAGTTTCTTGATATAAGCATTGGAATATCCTAATTTATCAGCCAATCTTCGATAGTCATTTCCAAGGACGTCTATGGGTTGTAAATAAACAATCAGTTTTTGTTGTCCCTCCCTGGACATATCCTTGAGTCTTTTCTTGTTGTCTTCTGAGGTCATATTGACAGAGGTTATATCCACACAGGTTATATCTACAGATTTTAAAACACAATGAAATAAAGGAGTCAGTTCAACAATCTTTAAAAAGTTAAGAGGATCAATAGTTGTTTCCTGACATTTACTTTCTTTTCACCTGTTGACTTTCACTTTATTTTGCTCAAACCTTGTGCTTATTTTTCAAGTGAATTCAAAGCCCACTGCTGGCTTTTTATCAAATAAAGAAATAATTCCTTTCTGGTTTATAATTGCTAAGAATAACCTACTCAATTTCAATTAAAGAGAAGCGTGAGGAGATAAAATGGCCACTGAATTTGTCTATTTCTCCACCTGTGACTATGGTCACTGGGACAGGGAATCATTCATCAAAAATTGAGAACTTGTACTTGGGTAAAATGTGGGCTGGGAAATATTACTTAAACTTCCCCCCTCTCAACTCCCTAGGATCCTCTTTTGAAGAGAACTTTTGACAAATCCAAACCTTGTTTGACTCACTGACCTGAGGTGGTTGAGCTCTGTTCGTTCATAGAGGTCCCTATAGTTTGATTGTACTGTGGTTTAGGCAGATCCACAGTGGTCTCACAGTTAGACAGTTCACTATTCTCAGATGCTGACAGGGGTGACAGTTGTGAATGCGGAGTTTCCTTCACTCCATTCATTTTATCATGGGCTAGACGTCCTCGTTTCCTTCCCAACATATTAGATATCTTGCCTTTTAAAGTCGGTAACCTTACTTTTTTGCGTGCCTCCATCTTCCTTTTGAAATAAAACAAAAACAGGGAATACAGTTGAACCCAACTACCTCGCGTTCTCAAGAAAAATTACAAACAAAAAGTTCAAGAAAGCTGATCATAAATTATAGACAAGCATATCCAAGGGAAAATGATTAGACTTTTAGGAAACAAGGCTCAACTGTAACACTGTTCCCTTACCAAAAAAGGCTAGTAGCGCTCATCTGAAATTTTGAAAAGAACGTACCAACTCCTGTTTTGTGGAAATTTTTTGGGCTGGAAACCCTAAATGGTACTGCAAAAGCTCCTGCTGTGGACCTTTTCAGGTTGAATAACCTAAGAGGTACTACACCGTGTTTTTTAACCCCTCAAAGGACTAAGAACGCTGTGACAAGTTGTCTAAAAATTTATTTTATCAACAATTTAAGTGGATCAACAGACTGCATTGTTTGGCCAATTCTGTTGATGCAAATAGGTTTAAACAATTAGAGCAAAAACGAGGAATATCTCCATACAATTCATTTGCATTATTTCAATCTTGAATTTATTCTTGTCCACAAAACATTAAGTGTAAGAGCTGCAAAGACTTTCTGGTGACACAACATGACATGCGTCACACCGGAACAGGCTGCAATGGATTTACAGACCTGGAAATGATCCTTTTTACATGTACTTGTAAACAATAATACAACAGTTTTATGAACTTAAGCTTATATACTATCCATCTCAGACCTCCGTGGACAAGGACTTTTTTTGGCCTCGATATACAGGCCATTGGTTTTAGTCTGCAGCTCTAGACCTCTGGTAATGTGATGACATTTTTGCAATGCCGCAGTATGCAAAACACTGATCACGTGATGCCATTTTGGTTGCTTATACTAGTGGCTGATAAAGAGAAAACTGCAAATTGAAGAGATGTTAAAAACAAAGACAGGTCAAAGTTATATCCCAGGAAAAGCCCTGTCTGAGGACATTAGAAGGGGTATTACAGACAATTGTGCAAAACGGTGGAGACCATGTATCTGTTTTTAGGAGGCAACTACTCCAATGTTGCAAAGAAATTTAAGGTAAGCAGACAGTCTGCAAAGAACTCCCATGTAAAAGTGAACTTGATACCACATCACAACAACACTGCACTTTGATAGGTTTCATGTCTGCATTGATTTATTGAATCACAATAACAAACAGCTCTGATCCCTGAAGAGCAGCTGTTTTTGCAGCGTTGGTGAAACATATCATCACTTTGCCGACTTGTTCATGATCTTCCTTTCAGTTTTAACACGTACGGCCTGAACTGGAGTAGCAGTAGCATGCACTCTACCTGATAGTCTATACAAATTCCTCAGAGTTGTCCACTGGCCTTATACACCTGCAGGCATTGATAAGAATCATCTTCATAGCAGCTCAACTTAACCAAGGTGTCTTCGTCATCTCTGTATTGAATCCAGACATGTCTTGGAGTTTTTCCTTCCAAAACTGCCTATATGGTTTTTTACACTTCTGGGGCCAAATTCTGATAAGTAATCAGTTCAAACCTTTCTTTTTTTCATGTGGTGCATTTTGCATCATTCTTTCAAACAGAGGACATTGTACAGAGGAAATTGTACAGAGGACATCTTTCCTTCCTCTGGACTTAGACAAAGGCTGGAAACAGACAAGACAGGGAGTCCTTTCTCAAAGCGGCAGTGGGAACAACCAAAATGACATCACAAGATCAGTGCTTTGCAAACTGCGGCACCCCAAAAATGTTATCACATGACCAGAATTTTGAACCGCAACAGGATCGGAAATTAACTTTTTACGGCAGGCACCAACTGGCGACCAAAATTTCTCTTTCAGTTGCCAAATGGAAACATGTGGTCGCCAAAAAGTGTTGGGAAAACTTTTCCTTTGCAGCGAAACACAAGCCAAAATTATTGGTTGCCACGGGCTTGACAGCAAAATATTTACAATCAATGTAATCGGGAATCAAACCAGTGCTGAAATCATCTTTTGACTGATTTGACAGATGTACATTGCCCCCTTTTGACGCCAAAGAATATCTAAATCTTCATCTAATTTCTTCGCGGATGTTCCGTCTCCACCTTGTAATAAATTACGGAAGATTTCAGAACATCTTCGCCTGAATAAATATTCATGGTGAAAGAACACATGGGGCCTCTTGCGCCCACAATACGTGTGGTATGGGAAACCGCTGAAAAACATGGCAGCCAAGCTTCGCACTCTTTGTAGCTGTAAAACATTGTGGTAGATTTATAATAAAAGGAAATCGGTTTTATAATTCCAAAGCACCGGAAAGGTAAAATGGAAGTGACGAATTGGCAGGTGGCTTTGAATTTTATTTTGATCAATTTGGCTGAAAATCAAAGGTATTGTTTGTATAATCAGGCGTGAAATAGCGTAGTTAATTGCCCGCTGGCAACCAGTTGTGAAATTCTGGTCACCAGTGCAAAATTTTTAGTGGCATTGCCCAACCAGGAAAGCACAATTTCGGACCCTGCGCAAACTAAAAGCAATGGTCCACGAAGCAAGCTGAAAAAAGGCCCTTGTCCATAGACGTCTAAGCTGGATAGTAAGTTATTTCCAAATTTAAAATGCAGCTTAGGACTTGGAAATTCACTATTTATCCATGATGCTTTGTTTGCTGATTGGTCTTTCTGGACATAATCTAGCAACTGTTCAAGTGAATGATTTTCGAATAAAATACAATAAAAAACTTGAACTTTAATTTGTCAGACGCATAAATTTCACCAGAGTCAAAGACAGATTTCTCATACCAGTTTCGAAGTAAGCTAGCTTATGTGCGTATGAAATACAAATATTACACTTCAGTATCTGAACTATATGGGTTAAACTTCATAACACCCGTCCACTTCAGCACTATATGTTTCATTGAACTACATCGTACTCGTCTATCGAATAAACTTAACGTTCTTACACAAGCAGCAATTCAATCATTCTCACTGGCGGCATATAAAGCGGCTTTACAAGCATGAGAGCGGGCACGCTCTGCCTCTTATCGATTAATACTATGGTAAATTTGACCTCGATAAGAATCACCGAGATAAAAAGTTTTATTAAGCTTGCACAGAAATTATAGAAACACAGACAAATTGCAAAATAAAGGGATCGAGCTAGCCGGACTTCGATCGAATGTTTGTCAGGAAGCATGCAAGCAACGAAACAAAATCGATGTCGTTCCCGACATTAGCGAAAATTCAACACCATTATAACTTCTGGTACATCTCTAGTTGTAGTTTTTACTTACCTGAAGGGCACCAGGCCCGAAGACCAAGCGATATGAAAATTACAACCTCGAAGGCCTACACATAAAAGATGGCCGCTTTGATCTAAGAAATCAGGTGACCGGAACTAGACCTACGTCATGTCACTCCTTACTTCCTTGCTTCTTTGATTCATTCTGGCGGTTCAGACTCGCCTTTTTACCTGGTAGAGAGAAAAAATAAGATCATGTGGCGAAAGAGATAATGCTTGCAAAACAGTTTGTCGGTCCTTTTCAACCAGAAGAATAGTGGCGGTATCACACATACGCATAACACGCAAGGAACTCCGCCCTCTTCCCGTGAGCGTTCACAGATCATGGACACCCCCCATCCCCTCCCCCATAGGACGTCGGAGGAATTGAGGAAGTGTTTTTTTTGGCTAGGTGGAAAACGCGGGGCCGGGGTACGGGGTACGGGGTCCCGGGGTACGGGGTACGGGGTACGGGGTACGGG
>OMLO01003784.1_pt1 | contig 12525 bp, 9 predicted proteins | sample 1674811 | NCBI WGS metagenome assembly OMLO01 (sample SAMN06265003, study PRJEB25207) | coral metagenome | isolation source: Coral host | place: Mexico:La Bocana,Puerto Morelos, Mexico | collected 2008-11-13
CAACTCAACAAGACGACTTTTGAAACCTTTACGAGGAGCGAAGGTTGCAAGGCGAAATTACCGACCACAGTGACTACTCTTGATCTAAAAAGCCAACCAACTAGAAAGAGGCAACTATGAATCGTTGTACATTGAATAAAGTAAAAAAAAGAAAGGTTTTCGCTTTCTGAACACGCATACGAATACAAAGCACACAACCACGTCATGAAAAATACATGCAAATCGCCACAAAAATTGAAGCGGAACGCAAATGGAGTCGACGAGTTTTCCAAAATGGGTGAAACTAATACAGCACATAAAACACATAAAGATCAGCAAAAACAGTCTCTAAGCGAAGAATTAGTCGAGGTGTCGGAGAATAAGGCCTGTAAAGCAACGGGCATGCATTAATCATAACAGCCATACTAGAAAGCGATGAAGCAAGCAGATGGTAGCCGTTCAAACAAACACGTTTCTTCAGACGCGGTTCACTTCATCTCGACCACAATTTTCATGACAAACGACAGTGAAAACGCACCAGGCTTTCATGGCAAAAAAAAGTTGGGTGAAAAATTCAATTAGATAGACAGAAAAAGTCGAGATTATAATAAACTTCGCAATCGGAAGAAAGGGTTCGACGAAATGAATTGAGATACGATAAATATTTGAACACTAGAAAAGGCTGAGAACCAGCGAGACACACCTTTCGAATGCAAGCATTGAAAGCGCCTAAAAAGTTTTTTTTCCTCCGTCTGAATAACAAATAGCATTTACTGACAGAGTAATTATTGCCTTGGCTTGACGAGAATGCCTTCTGCTCGAAAATGTGGCGTTCTACCTATCCAGCGACGGCCATCATAAGTGGATTTCACAATTCGACAAAGCAAGTTCCGAATATTTAAGTGTTCTCCGTCAAGAAACCACATCGAAACGAGAATGATAAACCTGGAGGGGTATTTCTAGTCATTTGGGCGTCTAGCATGTTTTAAATGGCTAGCAGAGAAGCTATCACTCAAGAAAATCCTATTTCGGTCGTCGCATAAAAAACAAGTCAATAAAACAAAATGGCGGCCGCGAGCACATGTTTACGAGGTTTATAACGAAAGTTTCCTCTGTTAAAAGAGGTGGACATGGTTTCGATAACAAGGAATAGTAAAAATATTGTTCTGATTTTGCGATTGGGCCAGTAAAAGTACTTAGGAAACAAAATTTACCGATTGTTGAGAGCAATCGCCAGATGTATTAACGCGATTCGAATGAATCGCCTGTAACTCTACAACATAAGAGAGACGACACACAGATGAAAACTGATCAAAATTACATCGTTTTGATGGTTTAGAAGCACCATTTGTCGATTTGCGATCGCTTACTGCTTATTCTACGAAGCTAAGTTCGTCTTTTAAGGTAAAGGCAATTGACTGAATCAGTTGACATACAAAATCCTTATTGCTGAATCGCTTTGCTTTCACTCTACGCGGGTAAATAATAGAAAAAAAAACATTCTAGTTGTAGAGAGGCGTTGCAACATTCAAATACGATCAAAAATCTGGTAAGGCAAGCCTTTATGGCCATCACAATTCGCTCTTCTACGCTCGAAAAACAGCCCAAGTAGGCGTACTGATTTAAATTCTAGTCTTCGCTCTCAAGGGAGCCATAGTAGATTTACAAATCAACGAGATCTGTAGTTTCACTTCTACAGTTGAAACAGCGCAAAAGGAACCGGTTGAAATGATCACGCCTAATAAAACCAACGCATTAAGCTAGAAACAGGGCCAAGCACACACAGAACAACATGCAGTACTAGCTGGCTGTACACAAGCTTAAACTTAAGATTATAACATACAAACATATCAAATTATAAACGAGTAATAGGTGGCAGTTTCATCGTAAGAATACTTCATAGTTACAGTTTCTCGATCTACCATGTACCGATGAAACGCTAGGGTACATGGAAGACTGAAATATGACGCATTCGACCTACCTAACAGTGTCCGTTGAGGGTTGGTCAAGCACCACAGTCATCTAACTCGTGCTACTTTCACTAGTGTAAAATAACTTCAAATTTCCACAACCAAAATTTCACTGACGCTCACTCCAACACACTGAAGATACCCTAAACTTGCCAGAGGGCGGTTGCTCTTTCAAAACGTCCTGATATAACACCGTTTGGTAAAGTATTTTTACAAAAAATACAACTCACTCAACGCCATTTGCAGTTGCTCTTGCTGCTTACGAAAGAAGACAAATTTCGTGTGGTTGCGCATGCGTTTTCACCTGTTGTCACGTGACGCTTTTACTGACGTCACACAGGAAACAACAAAGCGTGGCACGAGGGCGAAGGTGGTGTGGTTCTTTTCCGTTTTAAAAACACAAGACTGAAAATCAGGAAATGTAATGTCAAACAACGCTCGAGGAAATATCACAGACGGTTTTCGAAATAGATAAATGCGTTTTAACTTCATTCGCGAGTTGCTTTGGGTAGTGAAAGTCCAAACGTCATTTGTCTTCGAATCTTCAATCAAGTGGAACCCCAGTTACGACATTGTTAATATTCGGATGAATGGAAGTTTTTAATCGAAAATGTAAAACTGGATTTGCTCAAACAATGGATTCCAACTTCACGTATGCAAATTTGGCGCTTGGCAAACAATGTCCTCTGAAAATCAATCGACATAATAGTTTGCCAGCTTAATTCTCTTCGCTTCAAAGTCAATAATTTACAGCACATCAAACTGAACAAGAACAAAAGATCGCGGATCGATAATCTCTTTGGCTGTCGCTTGTGAAAATGTCGAGGGGCATTAAAAATTGAGATTCTGCATTCAGTCGAAATTGCTGGTTCTCTTGGACCATCGTCTGGCATGCTGGTGTTTTAGTGAAAGATCCCGACTTTTTCGCATGGGCAAGATCGTATTACGCGACATCCGGTTTTTAAAGCGACCGACGTCGTGTTTCTTGCAACGTGGCCATTTTCAGCGAATAGAAGAACATGTTGCCTACAAATCGACGGAGAAGCTTTGTGTTCCAATGTTTCGATTATATTCCTACTTGTTGCTTTGTGTACACCAGTACAATTTTGTCACCCTATGCGAAGACTTAAAGGTGTCGATCTTCTCACCTGATTCTCCACAGGAGTTTATAAAGAAGACGGTTGCAAGATTTCCTTATTGTAGGGGGTCATATTAGTGGCGTTCTGATAAAATGAAAGCGTTGATTTTATAAAGAATTCAGATCGAAAAGAACAGATCGGTGAAACGCCATGCCAACGACGTTAAAGTAACAGAATCGAAAATTGAACGACTGATCTTGATTCAGCAGCTGATATTTTACTGAGAGGAAATGGAAAATAAAAGGCATGACCTGCAAAATGGCGTGTTCTCAGAAATCTAGCTCATAAACAGGCTGTATAGAAGGGAAAATGTTGTAGAAGAGTTTTTCCTTTAAATGTTTGTCGCCGGATTCAAATGTCGCTAAAGAGGCTGTTCATAGGTTGGGCAAACCACGTTAATTTTCCACGTTTTTTGAGGCTTCTTTGTTCAATTGAAAATCATCTGTCTGCCTTATATTGGTTTCTGTGGCTATTGGGCGTTTTTCTTCAATCGAATACAAACATTATTCTTCGTTTTCTGTTTTTTGTTGATAATTTTAATCCGAGCAACTCTGCTGTTCGATTAGCAAAAAATATGATGTCTTGTCGATTAAGACAAAAATCTGATCACATAAGCTACAGTGGCTTAACCTTTGACTAACCCCATTAATCTACCCTAATCATACGACAAGAGGACAACACAATTCCATACTCTTGCTTGGCAACTATGAATGAAAATTATAGCAAAATTCTTGTTTACCTGTGACACAAATAGACAAGCTTTATTCAGCAAGAAATTTGAATATCGTGCAAAGCGGAACTTGACCGCAAATGTGAAACAGAGAAGCATAATGGAAAACGACATGAAAAAGTTCTTAAATCGAAATAGTACGATTTGAGAACTTTTATCTCTTTTCGACGAAGGCGCTTTTAGTTAATAATTATGCAAATTAAGCTGGTCCAAAAATGATTACAATTTGTAACCTGCCGAAAACTGCAAATGGAAACTACAATTGTTGTCACAGAACACGAGAAGAACAAATCCATTCGCGAATTTATCAATTGTAAGAATTGATGACACGCTAAGTTTGTGAACAAATCTATTTGCCCAACTGGTTATAAAAGGGTTTTCATCTGAGAAGACATCAATATCTAAATCTGCCGTTAGTTATCGATCAAGTTCACCTGCTCGTGAAATACGTGACTTAGCGACCACTAAGTAAACAACTAAAATTATTGGCATTAGTCAGCGATTTTAAATAGCCTCAGAGCTTGGATCGTGCCAAGACCCTCGCGGAAAGAAAAACGAATGCGAGGCTGAATCTTCCAAACTGCTGACCAAGAGAAACGAAGGCTCTGAAACGCAGAAACGCTGGAAATACCGAGTACCTTTTCCTTTTCTTCTCTACTCTGTCCCCGCCCATTTTTTCTAAACCAGCATGGCGGTTGATCTACTCGATCGCGAGTTTATACCGCTATAATTCGTGAACACACGTAAAACGCCTGCACTGCAGGCAGTACTTATTTCGAACCCAAAACCATTTTCCTAGGATTATATCTTCAGTAAAAAGTAAAAGTAAATAACTTTATTTACCCTCGGAGTTTACAGATAGTTCAAGTAAGCTAATTTCTCCGAGCATCAAATAAACGTAACATAGTTAAAAATCCCATATGGCAGGAGGCAGACCAGACAGTCATTTATTACCGGTCTGATTTTTTTTTGACGCATGCGTTACCAAGCCCGAATGGATCAGAAAGAAAGCTTATTATGTTATTGCAGGTTCCTGTGTTGTATTTTCTGTATTTCACTATTACCAATGTAACACCTCGGCCTGACAGGGGAATAGAATATCCGCGCCTGGTCTCCTCGGCCTATGGCCAGTCCAACCCTAACCTCTTTGTCTTTTCTCCTGCTCTACCGGTCGCTTCTCTGCTTGTCATCAAATATACTCCTCATGTTCGTCTAGGCCACCAAATCCGCAGAATGTTCCTCAGGCTTCTATAGATGAACACTTGCAACTTCTGTTTCAATCGCTTGGTCGCCATCAGTTTCAGAACCAAATAGGAGCACAGCCACATTTATTAAGACAATTTTTCTCTTATGAAACACATTAACCAAGCAAGAACCGCTTGAACAAGCAAAAGCAAATTTAAAGTTAAGTGTTTTGAAGATCAGTACCAGTAATGGACTTATTATAACAATTTTGAAATATGCCAGGCTGATCAAACTGCATTCTCTTTCCGTGATAAAGAATCGAAAAGAAAATTTTCTCAGCTGTTTAACCAGAGTTGCGTCTCTTGTTTAACTTTGTTTTATTAAGAGCCTTTCACCTTCCAATGTTGAATTGAAAAACTGAAAGCCATTCAAAGCCGCTAATTACTGCTTCAGGTTCGCAATCAGCGATGTTTGACAATGGAGAGGTAAATGCAATGTATAACTTCACAAAAGTATAGAAGAGTAATGCACGGCTTAGGCTTCTTCATTTGCTTTACGATAGAGATAATGTGGCAAAAACTAAAGAACTCGCTTTTTCTATGTTTTATACTCCGATAAAAGATAGGTTTTCGACCAATCAGAGCGTACGCACGGATCTATTTATATTATAATGCTAAATAAACATCAACACCCTCCCAGTCATATCCAGAAATATCATTCATGCGACCAGCGTGGCGGGAATTTTCATTTGACTTCAGTTGTTGTTATAAGGGTGAAGAATTGTCACCACATAGACCCTATGCATAAATGGCTGCTAATTGAAAATTATTTTGTAAGTATTAAAATTAGCCCAACTAACCTCGTTTTTGAGTTGATAATTCAAAAGAATTTTTATTTTCAAACGAGGCTAGTTGGACTGATTTAAATGCATACAAAAGAACTTTTAATTGGCAGCCAGTTATGTATTGGGTCTATAGGCAGCTTCTGGTGCGGGGCGGTAGCTCTCAACAAGCAAGTTGGCATATCGCAAAAGTTCAGAGACTTCAAGGGACAACACCATTATTTTGTTACATTGAAACTCAAGAGGAGGGGCAAAGAAGTTACTGAATTGGTCTGCAATGAAAAGGGGAATTCCGATTGGTCCCATTTGCAGGCCGCATTTTGCAATACAGACCGCTAAGATGGACCGCTAGCGATCAAGAATAAGGCCATATGATTGGATGAGAACGTCAAAAATCTACACCACGTGATCACTTGACATCAAATTCATCACTGAAGCAAAGCAAGCTCAATCCCAGGCTCTCTCTCCTTCGCCTCGCTTGCCTTTGACAAGGGAGGCAAAGGAGAGAAACCTTGGAAGCAAAAATGAGTAAAACAGCCCCAAAAAAGAAAGCTATATCAACAGGCGCCCAGGAACAATGGTATAATTATCTTGCAAGCAGAAGTCTCATTTTCTTTCCTGCTGTGAAATAAGTTAGGAAGTAAGAGGTTGGCCTTCCCTAGGCTAAGGTCCAAAGCTGTTCTCTAGACAAAGATGACTGGAATCAAAGTAATTCAAGTTTTGAAAGAAGTTTAATTATTACTTTAACCACAAATTTACATCACTGGTTAAAAACATGTAAGTACTTTTACACGATTGCTCCTCCACAAAATACTGTACATTAAATATTTAGTCATTTTGAAACACTCAAAATTACAGATTGTACAAAAACCTTGATATCATTCTCTTTTTTGTCTAGTTTACAAACATAGAAAAATGAAATAAAAAAGAAAAGAGACCCTAGGATGGGAACCCCAAATAAAATGGACAGGGGTGTTTGTTGGACATTTTGTAAAGAACCTCTAAGAGATATCAAGATTCTGTATTTTGTAGTCATGACTTGAAGTGTTTTTCACCCTTATGAGGTGCCAATTCAAAAACCTGTCATATTTTTACAGCTTAATACCCTAAAAGGCACAACAAATGCTCCTGGTGTGGACCTTTTGAGGCTGAATCCCTTCCTTTTCATAGGGGATTCCTTGCTGGGGACGAAACATGGGTGGCAAAGATTAAGGATGATTGTTCATCCAAGCTGCACATAATTCGTATCTCTTTGAGAATAAGAATATTTCTTAATACACAATAAATCAACCTGACAATATCACAACATAACTTTAAATAATTAGGCAGTTATCCTGATAACTCTTACAACTCATTGACAAAGTAAATATTGAACAAATGTCTGCATGAGAAATCTATTTTAAATAAGAACAAGCAAATATAAAAAAGATCACTTTTCTCTAGCTCTAATTATAAAGTGGAGTGTCCAAAATTTGTTATCATTTATTATGAATGTTCTCTTTTACCCATATCCAGTTTACACTGTCTAGCTTAAAACTGGAGAATATCTTTCAAATTTGTGCATTGCAAAGTTCATGACAAGCTTACAAAGTATTACTAACATTTCATTTACACAAGGCATTCCCTATAATTGGTACAAATATCTTATAAGAACAAAGAAATCTACTGCTCTGTTTCTTTGGAAATCATTCCCCTAATTTGTTCTCAAATAATAAAGAAACATATTACACAGCATGTTTAGTTGCGTGGGTCCTGACACCATTCAAAGCAAGATGAATTAATCCATGTTTTGCATGAACTCAAGTAAAAACTTGTTTTGGCCTTCATCTTTGACTCATGTGATGTGGTTAATAAAAGAGTTCCTCAGAGGCAGGGCTAAAAAACTTGAAACTAGCTTGAAAGTTTGCTTGCCTTGGGCAAGTTTTACATGTAGTGTGCTCCTTTAAAGTGCTTATAACCCCTCAAATTTTTTTAGTCCAAAACATATCTTTATATCACACAGAACAAGATTCTGCAAAAATTTTTGCACAATCTTTGCCAATCAGATGAGTGAGAATAAAAAGAATGAAAATCCAAAATGGACAACTGGACGACTTTTCAAACGGCACTTCTTTCTAAAGCCTTCTTAGCAATTACTGTAGTCACATGTTAGGGTCAGGTTGAAAAATCACACAACATTTACCGATAACAAATTGTCTCCCTAGAGCTGTATCAGCTATTAAAGCTTGTGGCAACTTGAAGCTCTTCTGGAGGAGAAGGGGGAGAAGGTTCTTGAACAACTAGCTTTGAACTTTCACCAAATGCCAGGTTTACCTGCAGTTTGAAACAAAATTTGTTTCTTAACCTCTGGCCAGACAGCCTCTACATTTTGATTCAACATATGGGATATTATTAGGAAGTGGACTAAGTCATACTTTGAACTTTAGGCCTTAAATTTGAGTCAAAATAGGTTACAACATTTTGGCCATTCAGGGTTTAAAACTTTCAACCACGAGAAGAGAACTCATGTACACTGATTCTCTCCATTAGACCCAGCAACATGCTTTGCCAAACTGTTGGGACATGCTGACTGAATTCTCTAACATTTTGAAGGTCATTTGTTTGAGGGAGTGAGAGCAAGCAACCTTGACCATCTACAAAACATGCTTAGTTCAATCCAAGTTCAACTCAAATCACATTTTAAATAGTACAGAAATTTGAAGAACTCTTTAAGTTTCAAAAAAACTGAAAATTAACAAACGTTTCAGGCTTAGCCCTTCTTCAGTGTTGTAGTCTGAAATGCCAACACTGAAGAAGGGTTAAGCCCGAAACGTTAGTTAATTTTCTGTTTTTTTGACAGTTAAGAGTTTTTCCAAATTTCTGTACCATGAAAAGTGTCAAACATTGACTGCATTTGATTCCATATTTTAAATAGTTTGAGATAATGAATCTAGGCTCAGTTTCTGTCTCTCTCTCACTTCTGTTCCCTGTACTAACCCTAGGTGTACGTGATTCCCAAGTCTCTCAAGGGATGTCATCATTCAGAGTTTTTTCTTTTAGGAGGATGGGTGGTGGTGAGGGGAGGGGGGGGGTGTAAATCTAAGACATTACTTGAGTGGAAAAAGATTCCTAGATGCAAAGAAAGATATTTCAGGATAAAAGCCCTTGAGTTATTACCTTTTTGGAACAGAACTTACCTCGGGAGAATCTTCGTAAAGACTCTTGTCAGAACGATCACTGAAGGCAACAAACTGAGTATTAACAATGCTTTCTAAATCTCCAATATTCTGTTCTTCCATGTCATCTGCCTCACTGTTTGGATATGAATACTGATGTAACAGCTCACGTTCAAGTCTACGCTTCCTCCTCATTTTCTGCACCTGCCGAACCTAGAATTCAAACAACTATATTTCTAAGTAATGTTATAGATACCTCAAGGATAATCATCAGGGTATTAATAATGAACTGTGGTCTCAGAAACTTTTGACCTCTTCTTGAATCCTCAGTATCCTTTATGATGAAATACAAGCATTTGTTTTCGTTTCTTTCAGTATCTGAGTATAAAATGACTTATTATGAGTCTCAGTAAGGATTTTAGCGTCTAAAACTCTGCTGTGTAATCTGCAGCCTGTCAACAGGTTGACGCCTGGGTATTACCCTGAGAGTCACTTTCTACACGCCTTTTTACCCTCGTGAATTTGCTCCTCACTGTTCATGCATGAGCTCTCGAATGCAAACCTGCTTGTAGGCTACACAAACTGTTGAGTGAAAAACATGTCCTAGAATACACATTTTTTTCTAGCAATTGAATGGAAACTTTAGATAGACTCACCACGCAATATGAAACCACAATTGCCAGTAAGCATCCTATGGGTATAAGAATATACAGAAGTATCTTCCTGTTAAAGTGATGGTTGTGCATAACGATGCTTGGTGATGGTGAAACAGTTGTATAGTTCTCTGTCAAAAAGGGAAGAGTTTTTTTCTCAGAACCTAGTAGATTTCTTACAGTTGTTGGAACATTCAAAGAATTTGTGCTGTTGCTTTCAAATCCACCCAGCATATCCCCAGTGGTATGCATCACAGGTAGGTTTGTTGTTGGCATTTTTATGAAGCTTGTTGATGTATGGATTGCTTCTGTGTTTAGTTCATTGCTTGTGATGTTTATATCAAGTCTTGAGTCATTTTGGATTTTGCTCAGGTTTTGTCTGAGTGGAAGCTGGATGGTGTTTCCATTCTCTTGGCTGCTTGTTGATAAAGGTAGTCCATGTACTGAAGCTGTAGGAAAAAGAAGTTCATATAGATGCTTCATACTTGATCTAATGCGATAACGATTATTTCAGATCATGTATACTACAGGTATTCGCAGTCACATGTCCATTGATACCCTTGATAAGCATCTCGATTGATATGGTGTCAATCAATACTTGGATAACACTCGATTGACAGTTGTTCAACAGTTGGATGATAGTCAGTTGAGTGTCGACCAACTCATATACATTCATTGAACTGTAGTTGGCTCTTGACCAACTGTCGACTAAGTAATTGATTGACTGTGAATCAAGTGTCAACCGAGGTGTCGATCGAGGTCAATCAATTGATTGACAAGGATGTCTTTAGTACACATCATCCAATTGATCGATGTACTCAAGTTCACAATAGAAAATCAGACACCATGTCTGCGGTCCTGTTTCCTGCATTAACCAATCACAAGTCCTGATGTCCTCGGCTACAATATCATGTTACTGACCTGATATGACTAAAGTATTGCAGTCAGCCAAATTTGGGTGTGGTAAATACCTAATCTTACCTTTTTGGGTACCCTTTGACGGCATATTAGGCTGATTAGGAATTGCCATGGGTATTTTGGCTCAAACTATGTCTAGCCCAAATATGGACCATAACTTAACCAAACTTGCCCAATATGCTGCCAAAACATACCAAAAACGTACAATTAGGTTCAAATAATACGTCAATATCCTAGTACTGCCAAACGTTTGATCAAATTGGACATGTTTTACATCAAATCATACTCTTTTAGTAAGCTTCAGCAGAACACAAACCATCCCTTGGCCAAACTTGTCTGATATACCAGTTAAAGGCCATGTTGTTTCAATGTTGTTGAAATTTCAATTTTTTCAGAAATGCTGAGAGATGGAAATTTGGCATCGTAATCAAAACTGAAAAAATAGTGACTTTTTGCCTCATCAGTCGCATGTCGTTGGGAAGAATAAACAGATAATCGCCACAATAATTCCATCATTTTTCATAGTACTAATGCTGCATAATATTTTCACTTAATAACAGGCAATTATTTGCTGAATTCGAAATAGCAAATTCAAATAAATACGTCGTTTCAACAACTCATGCAAAAAAAGATAAAATTCTACATATTTACAGCACCTTGCTAATTCACTCATCTCCTGTGGACTAAAAATGTTTGAAATTAACCTATTTTCGTTCTGTTTTGGAAAAAACAGCTGCCACAGTTAATAAAAAACACCTGACAGTGACTGTACCAGTTTAAGCTGAAGAAGCGTTTTATTTGACAAAGTTCATTGCAAGATTGCAAGTCTGTCAGTGTTAGAAATGATCAAAGTACCCATTCCAAGGAAATACAAACACTTATTTTAACACTCACCTGTTTTTAATGTCGAGATCAGACACAGGAAACAAATAAGAAAAATCACAACCAGAGAGGCACATGTAATTTCACCCATGTTGTGGTACAACGTAATCTGCTGACGAATTTCATAGCAGTGCAAGCATTGCTTCGAAACTGAAAGCCACCAAATATAACCGGACAAAAACCTCGGCACTTCTTTAGCAATTGTATGCAGTTTTCAGAAATTGTTTCAGGGTCCAAAAAAATATTTTCCTGGTTAAAGGAGAGCTCAGTATCAACTTGACCCTTATGGCGTAGTCGCTACTTTCAAGTGATCTGAGCAGCCTGGGAACGAATGTAAATCCAATATGGCGGCCCACTAGTGAAAAACTTCTTCGTTCTCCGCGAAGAAACAAGCGTAAAAACGACAGAAATGACTAAACATCTTGGCTTAGTTATCTTAAGCTAAGCTTAACTCAACTCTAAAGGTTTTGAAAGCTATTGGTTCTCATTTATGTTTAGTGAAGTCCATCTTCCGGTGAAAGGCATCAATTCAAATTTTTCGCGGGTTATTTTCCGATGAAAATACGTCAGCGGAATGATGTCTTTGAGGACCGCACTGACTGCAATGTTCAGCCACCACTGTACTGGACTGGTGAAGGGCTACACCAGGCTTCACAAATGTAGCTTTTATGTACACTTTCAAAGTTCAAAGGCCAATTCCAAGAATCTCGATTCCCAAAATCTCAAACTCATCACGACCACGTGGGTACAACGTCTAAAGGAAGAGAGTGTACCTGAGGCAGAACTGTCAGTGAATATAATCTTAGATCATATCCTTGGCAGGGACAGAATGCGGGTATGTCTCTGTCGAATACCTTTGTGTCATGTAAATTTTGTAGAATGATTGACGTGCAAGGTATCCTTGGGGGATTTCCACCCCCCAGCTCCCGGCTTTCTTTGGAATGAAGTCAGTCTCCGATAGAATGTCGATCAATGGTCCTTGATCGTCTTGACCGGAGATCCTTTTAGTACTTTTCTTGTAGGCCCATTTGAAAGGAAACAAAACAGAATATTTCTACTTGTCTTGCACATCT
>OMLO01003785.1_pt1 | contig 12522 bp, 5 predicted proteins | sample 1674811 | NCBI WGS metagenome assembly OMLO01 (sample SAMN06265003, study PRJEB25207) | coral metagenome | isolation source: Coral host | place: Mexico:La Bocana,Puerto Morelos, Mexico | collected 2008-11-13
AGGTATTCGATGAAGTCCAATCAGTTTATCGCAGTCACTTCTACTTCCACAGCACAAAACTACGCAAAGAACCGATTAAGCTTTCGTTCTCACTGTGATCTCTCTAAGCTTCTCTATTAAGCGAGTTTGTTTGGCCACCAACATGGCGGATAGCAACCGTCGTCAAGGCAAAAGTCACGTGGGTGAAAACCAAGAATATGATCTTTCATGTATTTATTTGCAGTATTTGAAAAGGTAAACATCAAACCTTGGGTGGGACGGTTTTATTTGAAGTGAACGCACCTTTTACTAGCTGGAGGTGAAAACCTCAATGGTTCCTTGACATGACTGAAAATAAAGGATTTTTATTTGCCCTCTTCAGTCTCAAGGCGTCATTTTTTCCCACCAGCATCTTCTGAGTAATTAATTTTTTTGATGTTTTCATAAATTTTCTTTGCGGTCGTTCACACTTCAAGGATGGTATTTTCTCTCGCGCGCAAAATGCTTACAGACTCACTGACGATGATCAAATATTGGTATTAAAATCTACGTGGCCCTTGAAGAAAGAAAGACGAACAAAATGAACGGCGAATATTCTTTATTTATTATGTTTACCTTGCTTTCTGGGGAATTCTAAAAATAAAAATATTAAATACGCCAACACATATGAGAAAAGTAATTAATTAATTTTGCTATCTATTTAGGGTCACAAAATCAAGACAACGGTCAAAAATACAAATATTGAAATTTGCATAGTTCATTTAAAGTCAATATGAACAAAGCAAGTAAGAAATAATAGCTTGAAATAAAAGTAGACCAAGTGAGACTGACAAGTTATTGTTTTCCTTATGATTATAAAGAAGTCCGACATTTGATCAGATAGCTGTAAAACATATTCTCGGTATCACATATTTGGTGTACTTATTTGCCCTCCCAAACTTGATATAGCTTATTGAATGGTCCTATTTCGAAATGTGAGTGTTAAAAGTAAATATTGTGATACGAAACTTTTCAAGAAGTGGAAAAAATATATGGATGTCATTTATTTCCAAATTTGTGAGAAAATATTTCATTTCGGGAGGCGCGTTTTGGTTCGTAATATCTATCAATCTGACGCTTCATTTTCAATGTAAGTTGCGGCGCTGCTGACGAAAAATTAGAGCCTTTTATTAAGCCTTTCCTTGCTCTTTTTATATCTGTGTGTACAGTCAGATTTTTCAATTTAGTGCTTCAATAACTTTTAAACTCCCATTGCGGGCTTATGGCTAAGCGAATCCTTTGGATGCAAATTTTTGTCAACGAACATTGAATAGTATCCATTAAGGTTATAAATCTCGCATCAAACATGTCATATAAAATATATTATTTGGATTTATTGTGATATGTTAATGAGCTATTGTTCTTGTCAATAAAAGTTTAATGTTATATCACTCTATCATTTGCCACATTTTCACTGGAAATCAAGTGAAAAACACCAAATATTGAACAGCTCAGAGGTTTACCTCTAAGCTGTTATCAAGGAAAGGTGAGATAACGCCAACTTTTTTAGCATTTTTTATCTTAATTTCTATTTCAGGTTAAAGAAAAAATGTTCATATTCAGTTTAATATTGAGCTTCCAGTTGCCTTTGTTATGCGGAAAAAAACATGCTGTGTTTTCCTTTAGTCACCCACAAGCTTTAAATTTAGAATTTTATTTCTTTATGGCATTTATTTGATATACAAGAATATTTTGAAGAGACGTTAGGAATTAGTATTTTCGTTACATTGGACCTATACTTAACCGCGCGATTAGGCCCTGAACAAGTCTTGTTCTTATGCCAATTTCTCTCAGTGTAAGCGTGCTGAAGCGCCAGCTAAAGAGTGAGCAACAGAGGTGCCATGTGAAGCTTCCAGACTGGTTCCAGATTGGTTCATCGACGCATTAGTTTGCAGTGAAGGGAATCAAATAAAATAAAGGTGCCTTCGTTCGGGGAAAACAGAAATGTCTCCAATATACAATGCACGGCAGAAGGGCTTCGACGTCTCGATCACCTTTGAATCAATAACATACTTAGATCTGAACCTGGAAATTCCAATAACAGACAAATTTTAGGAATTAGAGTACTTTCCAAGTCAGGGTGAACTAATAGTTATCGTGGCTAGATATACAAAAAAGAGTTACGGTTTGTGTAAACGTGTTTAAAAAAACTCCCTGCTCCCTGTTGAACCAGTACTAGAAGTTGTGCTAAAGAGGCAAATATATGAAGTTCTGTAGAATTTGTAAAGTTTTCCTGTTAGTGAATAGTTAGCTTGCTGTGTATTTATAAGTTAAAAGTTCAAGCGCCAAGCAATATGAAGGAACAGAGGGTTATGGTAAACAATGGATGACTTCTTGCGCAGCACTTTCTATAAATATTCATGATTTTCACGCTGCAGACTGTGTAAGCGGCCACCCTTGTAGCAGACAGTCAAGTGCATTCAAAAGGGCTTTGACGTAAATACGCCAGTAAAAACATAGTTGCCATACAATTCACACGACGAAACAATTGATACAGCAAGTCACAGAAATTAACCACTGTAATAAAATGAATCCTGTTTTGGTAAGGAAAGAGTAAACTCAGCGTGGAAACTGAGTTATGGTAGGCGAATATTTTTCACAGCTTTTTCGAGGTTCAAACAATTGTGATAAACCGATCAGTAAGTGGGAATAAAATATTGTAATTTTCAAAAGTTGATATACAAAGATGCCTGACTCTGAAGCTCATTACAAAAAGGTGTCGTTGATTCCCGCCATATTGCGTTCGGATAATGACTTTTTGGTTTGCGGCGAGAGCATTGTTGCTCTCGTTGTTGTTAAAACAACAAGTGTTTTCCGCAGAGATGTTAGTTTCCCAAACGATGAAATTTCCCTCCTTTGGAAAAACAGTTCGTTCATATGTAAATGTATATCATCGTTTGCAAAGACTAGTATCTGTATGGGCACTGCTAGACCCTTTAATTTGATATAATTACTTTACTGAGTTCCTGAAATTGGTTATATCATACATCCTCGGTAGAAACAGAAGAACTGCACTTGGCTCATTTTGAACAAACAACTTTCCTTTCGACAGCCCATATCATTGTGCTGTAGCAAATATTGTTACGAATATCAAACGCGTTTTTTTTTCCTGTTGAAAGTGATGGCTGGCTTAAAATACAGCGATCACTAGGTGAGTAACGAATGGGATAAGTTCTCTTTGATTGTTTGGTGGTGAAAATAAGCAGGAAATGTTTAGGAGACATGACACCCAGTTTAGATCACGCGGAAAGAAGCTCAAGGCCTGCATGAAAACGCTTATTTCATCGATAGAATATAGCGGTATTAAACATTCAACAACAGCAAAATGCCGGAAGAAATCGTTTGACAACTGAAAGGGATTTTCACAAAATGTAAAACTTTGACATTCGTGTGACATTACATCAAATCTACTTTGAAGCACTTTGAACCATTTAACTTTGCTTAAGAACATTTACAACTTTCTCAAAACAGGACGTTATTTTCCATAAGCCAATTACGTTTTCGATATTTTCCTACTGAAAGCTAAAGAAGCAATTGCCTGAAGTATTATCATTTATTCAGAGTTGCTAGAAGTTAGGTTGATTCGAATACCGAAATATTCAGTGGTTTTAAAACCTGTTTTCTTCATTAGAAAAGTTTTGACGGCCTGAGATCCTGAACGAAAAGCATACAACTTCCACACAGAACATTATTTTCGGCGCCACAGAACGAATGCAAATTTCTTTGAAGATTGCGAAGTTTGACATTATGATAATAATCCAGATATCTAAAAATATTTATCTTTGACAACCAAAAGCGGTAAACTTCAATGTCTAGTTGTCATGTTACAATAATTTATCAATTAGGAAGACACAAGCTTAATATGTGATTCTTAATAAGAAAGACCTCTAGCGGCTTCAGTCTGTTAAGAGCCACACCCATTTATACTGAGGTAGAATGAAGTTTTATACCTTCGTGTAGCCTCGTCTTTAAAACAGTGCGTTCTGTATTTACAGTTTGCCGTTTTGTTTCGATATCTGCCTCCCACTCGCTTTTCTCAAATTTCAGAAAACCAGATAAAATTTCTTCCTCTTGTGCTTGCGTATCAGTTGTGCTTATTGAGCTAAGTGTTTCGATGTTTCAGACCTCAGTCGGTAAGAACAACTAAATAAGGTTTGCCACGGATTTTTCAACAAGTTGCAGCTAATCAGGGTGAGTAATCTACAGCTTAACGAGAACGTACTGTAGTTTGTTTTGTACATAATCTGAGTTTCATTTTGGTGTTCGTTTTTGAAGTTCATCAGGGTTCATCAGTGCTGTTTTCTTCGTTGGTATAAAAGGTATAAATAAGTAATAATACTTCTCTGGAAACTTAATAGATAAAAGTTTATAATTTTACACATTTTTAATTTCTCTACTTTACTTTGATAGGATTTCCGTAGATTTTAAGAGAACAGTTGCCTAGCCTGCTATTGCAACCAAGTCAAATATGCGCAACACTATCCGCGAGGAGAAATTCTGAATTTACGGGTATCTTCAATATTTCTTGTAGCCTTCTTTCCACTGAAACGTTCATTTATTTTTCTCCAATGTGGAAATCGGCAAATTTAAAACTTGTTGAAAACTTTTTTTCTTTCCGGAGATGTCTACAGACGTCATGAGTTATCCCGCCATCTGTAAAATATAGTGCTTCAAGGCTCGTTCGGAAGTACAAATTTCATGACCTGGTCATTTCAGTTTTATTGATATAACAAGAGCCTTACTTGGTATTGATGTAGCAGTATACCGCGTTTGAAAATGAATTTTTTTGCAACCATTATCGACAAAAATGTACCACCAAATGTCATTAATTTTGTATGAAAATGTCATTAACACTTTTAAATATTTTATGGCCTTCCACATACTTCCTGAATTTATTTGAAATGGATTAAAAGATTCGAGGTTTTCGATGAGAGAAAAAAATAGGAAAAATTCTATAGAAGTACAGAGCTAAGAGACGTCATAACTACAATACGACTTACATTAGCAAATAAAGTATTAAAAAAAAAAATAATATACGCTTATTTCAGTTTAGACAAATCGAACAATTACTCCGCTGCGAGGGCTGCCATATTCGAAATTAATTTCTTTGTTTTTTAGTCCTCACAGGAACTTCCAAATATATAATCGTTGAAAGCAATTTTTTAAACTTTCATTACTGGGAAAATCGTTCATACTGGTTGGGCACACCTGGTGGATTATGCGTTAATAAGAAAACTCCTGATAAATTGCTGTCAAACAGGCCAGCGTAAAGTGTTTTTAATTTTTCAAGTAAAGCACGCAATGACTTGATGAATATATAGTTGAACAAAGTTCGCATGGCTTTAGCTCAATCACCAGAAAAGCTAGAGCTGGCGAAACAATGGTAAGAAACACCAATTTGTTTTAAGTGAATGTATAACTAATTTAGCGAACTGAGGGATATTTCAAAACAAAGATAACCCTTAGCAACTGTGAACAATGATATTTTGAGTTAGGAAAAGAGACTGCAAATCGATACCCAACCCATTAAAGCCTTGAAAAGATGGTCAAATGTTAGCCAACAACACTCAACATGTAGCAACAATATACAACAGGGTAGCCAAACCCGCGCAACATGTTGCGCCCAACAATGTTGCAACATGTTACGTTGACATGTTGCGATCGATTCGGCATCAAACAGGTAAGCAGGCAAGACGAAACCTCTTTTTCAGTTTGCTTAATTTGGAGAAATTTCTGCACACTTAGGTTTTCATTAAGAAGGTTCCTCTGAATATATCTTGTGCAAGGTTGTCAAACATATAAACACATTTTCCATACAGATTTCAAACTTTCTCGGTATTATCCATTCGAGTCTTTAGTATAAACTCATAGCTGATTACTCCTTTCTTTGTATTATATTACTTATCAATCATTGCTGCCTACTGAACCATCATAAGGTGTGGCAATCAGGTTCTTCATAAACTTCTCTCTGAGTTTTCGTAGGACTTTACGACCCTCACAGTCTCGTTTTCTTAGCGGTTATGTGCGTTTCGCAGCCCCGATACTTTTTACAAAGCTGTCTTGCAGCCTCGATTTTTTGGAAGGCTGAGTTGTTCAAAACAACTTATGCAATAGCCAACGGTTTCAAACTGTGTTTTTAATATCTGTTAATGACACCTGGGCGTTCGAAATCTGCAACAAATATACAGCAATAATGATAAGTAAGAATTCCACTAATTCATAATTTAATAGAAAGCCTTTAATGCCCCACAGGTTGCTCTTCAAATTTGCTGTTTCTCAGGATCAATAGCTTCGTTTTGTTATTGAAACTTTCATCTTTCTCTAGCACACCAGTAAATTTGGAGTTTCTACTGGATTAATAATATTAGTGCTCTAGTCGTCATTATTGAGCAGTATCTTCACTTAAAAATCCCATCGAGCCTCCTTAAGAACGTTATTAATACTTTTTACGAATCCCCGGACTCACGACATCACCTGGTCCTTTACTAAGACATCATCGAAGAATGTAAGGAGCGATAATTGTCGGCATTACTCAGTCAATTTTAAATAGAGGATAGTCTCGTATTTCTCGTGTAAATAATGGCATCTTAATCTTTTCTAGTTGAAATGGATTCTGTTTCCTACACTCTCGCTACCTCTTAATAATGATAATAATAATAATACCAATAATAATAATAATAATATTAATAATGATAAACAAAAAAAAAACTTTATTACAGTGTTAAACCTTGTAGCCAGGGAGAAATCCATAGTAATAAGAGGACACAGCATTTTTGTATTTTTGCTTTCATTTGAAAACACGTGTGAACAGGTCAAAAAACACATAATTTTTTTACGTGTTTTCGCCTATTTTCCACACTAAAACGCCCAAAAATTGAACACCGAATAAAGCGACAGTATGTGACGCTTTTTTTAGTCACCGTCAAAAGCCTCCATTTTCATCTGTAATTGCTAGAAGCGGGGCGTTTTTAAAACGCTCCTCTTTTGAAACCGTTTTCGAGAGCATCAGTTTTCATCAGCATTGATTCGGGCGTTTTAGTGTGGACGATAGGTGAAAACGGAAACAAAAATGCAAGAGTGTGATCTGGGCTTCAGGATCAATTACTGATAGTTTCGTTTTGCGATTGAATTGTTCAAGCATAGCTTATCAACGGTTGTTGTGCTTCCACGCGCATGTGAATGTTGCAGGTGCGTAAATGGGTAGGTGTGTGGTTAACTCAATAGTCGAGTGCACGAAACTGTAAAAGTTCTAATTTCTTTTTTTTTTATTTTAAGGATTATTCCTAACTGGACGGAATAGAGCAAGACAGCATTTTCACGGGAAAGAGAAGACGAATACAGCAATGTCTAACAGTAGTGAGACAAACTCAACAAGCTCATCACAGACATTCTCAGACGGATTCCGCGCCGGCACAGCAACATTCACCATTTTTCTCATCCTTGGTACAGTATTCGGTAACGCTCTGGTGATCGTTGCGTTTTCGCATTACGAGCGCATCCGTACAGTGACTAACTACTTCTTGGTGTCATTAGCATGCACTGATCTCTGCGTGGCACTGTTCTCCATGCCTGTATGGGTTGCGTATCTACTGACTGGACCAGTCTGGTTACTAGGCGCTGGCTTGTCGCGTGTTTGGACCATGATGGATATTTTAATAGGGACGGCGTCCATTATGAATCTCATGGTGATAAGCTTTGATCGCGGTCTGTGTATAACGAATCCCTTGCATTATACTCTGTGGATGACCACAAGGAAAGTGACTGTAATTATTTCTTCTGTCTGGATTTATTCTTTTGGCGTAGCTGTGTCAAGTTTTCTTCTTTACCCCAAGCCTATTTTCAACCTGATTGCAACTGTCGTGTGCTTCTGCATTCCACTGCTGGTTATAATCTCCGCCTACTCGATAATATTCCGAGTAGCACTGAATCAGATGAGGCAGATTCACGCTACTACACCTGCGCAGAATCCAAGGCGTCACAACAGCTTCCTGAAGGAGGTCAAGGCAGCCAAAACACTGGCTGTAGTTGTGGGCGCCTTTGTTATATGTTGGTTGCCATTCATAATAATAAACATTATCTACAGTCTCTGCGACCTTCAGAACTGTCCTGTGGTGAAGCCAGAAATCATATTGGTCACTAAATGGATGCATTATGGCAACTCCTTGCTCAATCCTATCATTTACACATTCATGAACTGTGAATTTCGTAGAGCGTTCAGAGCGCTTCTCTTTACTAGACATTTAAGACTCCAAGATGGAATATCGAGCGAAACAAGGATGCCAGCAGCTTTAAATAGTACTTTCCATATGGAACAGCGCAAGTAGCTCATAATTATGTCGAGATTTCCTCAGACAATTACATCGTGTGGTAATTCAATCATCCCGTGTGATTGCGGTCCCATTTGGACTCAGCTAAATCATTTCTCTTACCATTATCGTAATGGTAAGAGGGCCGATTGATTTACAAAACTTCGCTCCATAGAATTGAGATAGAATATAGATCGCATAGCCAGTTATGGTATTAATGTACTGACAAAAAATAATTAAAAAAAAATGAATAAATCGCGTAACGTCTAGAAAAACGTCTTTAACAAGTTGCCTTGGTGATAGATCATGCTGATATGGGGGCGTTAGCAGGTGGGACAGAGGGAGGTGGGGAAGGTACAAAAACTAGTTAGACGGGCAGCTGCCTCTACTAGTTGTAGTCTCCTCCGCAGTGGATGATGTTGGGTTTCTTATTTCTACCTAGGAGACGACATCTCTATTTGCAATATAGTCATCAGATTGTTTTACATCTCCCTCGAATTATAACACTCTTTTATATTTACTTCCAGTGGCTTTCCTTGTCATTTTAAAGTGAATAGAAATACACTTATGTAGATTAATCGTCAATGAAAGTGTAAAAAAGGAAAAGATTAACGATCACCGCTAATTTATAGAATAGTGTACTCACGAAAGTTGACTGAACACGTTCGTATTTCGCTTGGAAAAAGATGAAAATTTTTTCTGTCTCGTGACTGGCTGCGGCGAATTTCCTGCGTGATGACAAGGCGATAATCCAATTCCTCTCTTTTTCGTCTCGCAGAAGGGAAGCCATCACGTGACCTGTACATGCTATCATCATGGTTATGTTTTGTTTTGGATCGTCACGCAATGAGTAACTCTGCGTGAAGACTCCAGTTAAAAACCGAGTCGACTGATATATACGGATATTGTCAAAGAAAGATGCACTTTGTGTTGCTCTGCATCTCTGAACCTATTCTATATTGTTTACTTTGCTATATCAGGTACATTTGGATGATGTTCAAATATAACTTCCTTCCTCGATATGAATCCTGTGACAAAAGGATGAAAAATGAACAGATCGGATGATGAAAGCTGTAAGTTTAGGAATAATGCGCCATCTCATGTTATACAAATCAAAAACCTATGCGTTTGTTCATCATAAAGATATGGATAATTTTTTTAAGCTCTACAATCGCCGATCTTGAGCTGAGTTAGGTAAACCTTGGTGAAATGAATTCAAATAATATGATTACACTAAAATGTGATCCGTGAAAAGCTCCAAATAAAAGCGTCAAAACACAAAGCTATTAATTAGTCTGTTCATTTTGCAAATAGAATGTGATATCTTCGACTATTTTTCAAATTAAAACTATATTTGATTCGCACTGGTAAAAATCTGTTTTATAATCGCAGAATATCCACGATTGTATTGGTAGGTTTCTCAATAGCTATAAAACCCACAGGATATCAGGCCATATGCCTCGCCATATGCAAATACGTATCCTTTATGCCAAGACCAGCGCTTTAATATCAACATGAAAATTTCTAGAAATATATATCTTGCAGTACGCATGTTGTTAAAAATATAATGTACGCCGTTTTTTCCACCATCAGGCTAATTTCATTGAGGTTTTCTGTTTCTAAGCGGCGCTTTGGCTCCAAACGGAATGAAAATGAAAGCATGTTTATTATCTTGTCAACTTAAGGCTACAATATGTAAATTATAAATGTAACTACAGGTGATTATATTTGGAGCTTTCTTATTGGTTCAAAACGTACTGGTTATTGGAACATATGCTTCGCGCCACCTTATATGGAAGAAACCGCGTGTTTACAAGTTTCTTTGACATTCACGCGAGCAGACTGCCTTGGGAAACATGGCGGCCGCTGGTCAGAATAGGTTTGGGGAGTTGTCGCCCGATGAAATACAAAAGCTCTTAGATAACGCTACAGCGAAATCAACGATGAAAGCCACAAAATTTGGCATGAAAATATTCAACGGTGAGTTTTGCTATGAGATGATTTGAACAGATATTATCACCGAGGGATATATAAAAGTATTGTTTTCACAACACAGACAAGCACATGTCCACTATGCATTATTCCATTCAAGCAAAATCACTTTTATTTTGTATTTTCAGACTGGCTTGCCAGTCCTGGTGGTGCAAAATTTTCCAAACCAATTGAGGAAATGAGGAAAGAGGATCTTAATTCCTGTTTGAAGTGTTTCTACACTTCAGCGAGAAAGCAGGACGGATCGTACTACAAAGCTTCTTCTCTGAAATCAATCAGAGCTGCTATCGACCGATATCTTCGCGCGGCGCCCCACAATAAACCGTTTTCTGTCATCAGTGATGCTGCATTCACTGAAGCTAATAAAGTGCTGGGAGCTTTTGTGAAGGATCTCAAGATGTCAGGCAAAATAGAAGATATTGTTCACAAGAAGGCTATCACGAAAGACCAAGTTCGGAAGCTTTACGACAGTGGCGAACTTGGACCAGCTGACAGTCAGAACCCAGCGCAACTGCAGCGCACCGCATGGTTTTATGTGACGCTGTTCTTCGGACGACGAGGACGTGAAAACCAACGCTTAATCAAGCGTGACATGCTTGTACTCGGACGAACACCTCAAGGATTGGAATATTATGAGCTTAACAGGCAGATGCCAAGTTCACTGCCTTCAGCAATTTCCACAGATGACGAAGAGGAATCTGAAGCGAAGGTATTTGCCGTCCCTGGATCTGCCAGATGCCCAGTGAAAACGCTAAAAAATTACCTCTCCCATCTAAATCCAGCTTCAGATGTGCTATTTCAGCGGCCAAAAGATAGCCAGCGATCACAATTCAAGCCTGAAGACGTGGTTTGGTATTCGCTGTCTCCCGTTGGAAGAACCGTGTTAAACTCTTTCATGAAGGAGATGAGTAAACGAGCTGGAATTTCCCCGCATCTCACAAACTATTGCCTCAGAACAACGTCGTTTGCTTTTCTATCGCACAGAATTTCTAAAAAGGTCGAATCTTGCAACACTGACGAACCCACCCCGGAGGAGCTACAGCAAAAATCTGCCCAGCTCAGTAGTTTCGTTGGGATCGATGAAGCACCACTGGGTGTCCCCATAGGTAGTTCCGTCCCTGGTGAAAGAGTCATCGGCACAATGGTCGAGATAGAACAACAACAGCAAGCTAGCGGTGAAATTGTCTTACAGGTTCGCAAATTCCCAGTTCTTTTGAAAAACAACCAATCTGTCGCCGTGGCCAACATCTCGGCAGGCAGCAACCTGGCTCAAGCCTCTCAAGTAGCTCAATCAACCACGCTTTCTCCGTGCAATTCTTACTGTGATGTCCAGATAAAGTCCACTTGATTTTCTTCAAAGAAACCGTCGCCTTGTGCTACCTTAAACTTCAAGATTTTTTTTCGCGTTAGATACTGTTAATAGTATATTTGGTCTTCCGTGAAAGTCCCGTGCTTTCCGGTCTACTTATCGTCGTTTCAGGTTTCAGTGAAAGTGTATCAGTTAATATTTGTTGTTTGCTGTGTTTTGATATATAAAAGCAGTTATTGAACGACTGTTTATTTTCTGATTGATTCATTTAATCATTTGCGGTAGGCCTGACCTCGAATGTTGTGCTAAATTTAATTTTCGCTCTTGCCGGCGAGGGCAAGAAAACACTGAATTAAATTCACGTCTGAATGTAATATTAGGCAAATGATTTTACTTACCAAATTTGAAGTGTTGTAGCTGTGCTAGATAGTAAGCTGTCGCGATTCAAGTTTTTCATGTATCTGAATTGACTCATGATTTTACGAAGACTGCCCAAGACAGCCCAAGACAGCCCAACCCCCCTCAAAAGCCAAATGGTCGACCCTAAACATAACTTATGTCAATGAGTCCAAATCCGACGTTAAGTTGCCTTGAAAATATTTATCTGCCGTGTGTCACTGACAACCTGTGGGATAAACCATTTGACTTTTTTGATGGGTGGGGGAGGGGTGATTTTGCAGAGGACACCCTGTAAACATACTTGTGCGAAAAACAATTATACACTGCCGAAAAAATAAACGCGCGTTCTGTTACTCGGAGAAAAAATGGTACTCATACAGTGTCCTGATAAAAACATTCCTCCGCGCAACAAAGAGTAAAAAAGGGTCGAGTCTGTAACAAATAACCACAGCCCAGATCGGAAGAGCACACGTCTGAACTCCAGTCACACTTGAATCT
>OMLO01003786.1_pt1 | contig 12522 bp, 10 predicted proteins | sample 1674811 | NCBI WGS metagenome assembly OMLO01 (sample SAMN06265003, study PRJEB25207) | coral metagenome | isolation source: Coral host | place: Mexico:La Bocana,Puerto Morelos, Mexico | collected 2008-11-13
TTTATTTCGTCTCAACATTGTACATTTTGGGGCCAATCACAATACTTGTTAGCCTTGTTATATTTCAAGCCTGGTGGGCAGACTCTTGAGAAGGCAACACCGGCTGAGCAGATGATGAACTTGGAGCAGTCTACCGGATCAGGATAATACCCATCCACTGAACAGTCTACTGGACCTAAATAACACAAACCAAAATTACTCACCCAGGCACATTTATGCGATCGGGATTAATAACCGATCCATGTTAAAATGGTATTTTTTGGTTGGTGTACACGAGGGAAATGCACGAGAAACGCGCCTAAGAGTTTTTTGGGCCCGCATAGAACTTGGAGATTTGTACTCCTAACAAGACTGCTTTCAAATTTGCCGAATTTCCCAAAATATCGATTCGTCAAGGTTAAGAAATTTTGCTCCTAAATTGCGCTTAAAAGTTATCCTCATAAAATGGCATCTAGCGAACCCGGTTGCAAAAGAAAATTAGTTGAAATTAAAATATTGCAAAACAAATAACAAAAAAGTAAGATCGGCAGATGTAATTGAGTTTACCAGTAGGCGGCTTTGTTGTAGTAACAGGACTCTGGGTCGGTGGCTTCGTAGTTTGAGACACCGTTGGCTTTCCTGTTGTTGTTGACTGCGTTGTCTGCGGGGCATGCGTGGTTGGCACTTGTGTGGGTGGAGTCGTAATTCCCCGCAGAAGGTCAAATGCATAGGTGCCATAATTCTTGTCGTTGACGTTGTTGTTTTGCACCCAGGAACAATCCCAAAACATAAGTCCACCAACACCAGGTTTGTCACGGATTTGCTACAGTGGCAGAAAACTCGGTTAAGATCACTCTCTTGAATAACCAGGTGAAAGTTTCTGTTCGCAGGAAATTTATACAAAATGTCTACTTGCAGTGTGGATTTCGGGATTTCTCATTTTGGCGACAGTATGCGGTTGATTGCTACTTACCCTATGGGTTAGCCTTAGCACTGCAAATGGCGGATTCACAGCTAACCATGGGAGATTTGATCATAATCAATTTATAATACCTTGTAGACGGTAGCTAGTTTATCTGGCGGAAAATAGAAATGTGGCTTCCCAGCAGCCTCAGGTCCTGCTGGCAGACCAAGGACAATAAGAGGGCCATTGGGAATACTTCGTGTCCACTTCAACCAAGTGTCCATTACAGGGAGAAAATATATATCTCCAGGATAGCAGTAGTTGTTGTAGAACTGAATAAACAAGTAGTCAAATTCGTTGCCATATTCTGGAAAAGATGAAACATAAACACAAAATTTGCCGCTGTTGCGTTTTTAGACTGCATCATGCGTGGCATGGACCATGGATTGTTCACTGGGGCAGTATTTATTGACTTGCGCAAGGTATTTGACTCTGTTGATCACAAAATACTTATTAGCAAACTAGATTCATATGGACTTAAGGATATTGAGTTAGACTGGTCCCGAAACTACCTGAAAGACCGTCTTTTGGTAAAGAAACCTGTTATCGGTGTCCTATTACATCAGGTGTCCCACAAGGGTCAATTCTGGGCCCTTTACTCATTGTCCTGATCGTAAACGATCCGCCTATAGTTCTAGGTCGATGCCGCATTCTGATGTACGTTGACGATACAATTATGTATTTCAGAGCTAATTTGCTCAGGAAGTCAGTAGTACTCTTACCATTGAACTTGCCAAGGTTAATGACTTGCTCGCAGACAACTGTCGTTTTGTTAACCAGGGCAAAACAGAATGTGTTTTTTTTGGCACTGATTGTAGGTTAGCAAATGCTAATTATTCTGTAAATATGGATGACAATTAAAGAGCTAACACGGGCTACTGAGTATGAGTACTTAGGAGTAATGTTGGATGAGTCGCTTTGATGGAAGTTGATAAGAGAATAGAAATTCTTGGCCACACCAGGAGGAGCATTAGTATGCATACTACTACTGTAATTTACAAATAATTTATTCATCCTGTTATCGATTACTGCGATTACTGTGGACGTGCGAATGCGGATAGTATAGATATGTTACAGATGCGCTAGCACACCTCTAATATGATACGCTGCATGGGGGCTTAGACGAGAGATGCACGTGCTAATCCTTGTGATACAGACATTCTACGAAGAAGAATGCGCAAAGTAATCGTCTCCGTCTGTCCTCCGTACAGCTACAAAACGAGCGTTTTATTATTATGGATGCGTAGTTTTTGATCGTAATTTGCAGTTTTAATTAATCATACTTTGGGCCAAATTTTTATATGCTATTTTTAGGTTGGAATACACTAATACACTGTAACGGTGGGATAGACGGAGAGCGACATGGATTGAATAGATAATTGCATACACACCCTCTAGTGCAGAGCCCTGTTTCTGGGGTCCCATCCATTTATCAGGGAAGGGACATTGAGGTGCAGCTGTTATAAGGTACTGTTTACTTTTGTCTGTGTTCATAAGCCGCCTCATCTCACGAACAAAGTCAGGGTAGTACTTATGACTTCCTATTTCGATATCAAGATCAACACCGTCCATGACGGTCCTGTAAAAACGAAAATATTTACATTTACTACCGAGATAATTTTACAAGACCTAAGTCTTCGATTCTCTTGTGTTAAGTTTAGGTCCTTCTTGCTTGTTCCTCTTAATTTGATTGGATAAATATATCTTATTAGACGTTTTGTTGTGTAGTATCGCTGAGTATTTTTACGAGTTGTGACGTATTTTAACGAGCCCGTAGGGCGAGTCAAGATACACTCAACGAGTAAAAATTTCTCAGCGATACTACACAACTAAACGTCTTATAAGAGACTTATTATCCAATACGCCAAATTGTTATATCCGTGCGGGCGAATTTTGCGGTTATGTATTTATTTACATTTATGGAATTGCACCAGCAAGTTTAAACATTAAGGTCAGTTTTCGTCTTCTTTGTTGTGTTGCTACTTCTATTTTTTTCAATAAATGATGAAATTCACTGCCGTCTAATTGCTTTTCTTCGTTCGATTATCTAAATAACTTGGATCAATATTGGCCAGCCGTTCCGACTCTTCGTCGTCAGAAAAATAATTTAAATTGTCCGTCATTTTTTTCTTAACCTCAATCCAATTCGTCGCTTGTGCGTTGTGAGTAAACCTGTCTAAACGGTACTCTGGAGTACAAATATTGCGTGATATTTGTACTCGTTTTGGGCGTTATTTGTACTCTACGAAGTGCAGTTGGATAACATTTTATCCGTCATCCATCAATTTATTTTACTTTACGTTTCGCCAGACTACAGCCTGACACAAAGCTGAGTTTGAAAGATCTCGACAGGGCGTATAACTGATACATAAAGCTTTAGAAATTCAAACTTTTAGCTGGTAGGTGAGAAAATTTCTACACTAACCTAAATGGTTCCTTACCACAAAAATGGCCTTTTATCCTGCATGTCCTTTCCTCCAAGGAACATATGCCATATATAGTATGCAAGCTTCTTTGCGTTCTCCGCACTTTCCAGGGTGCCATCGCAAGTGTCCCCTCCGAGAGAGATTAATATTTTCTTACCAAGCTTCTGACAATCTCGGATGCCACCCCCGATGGTAGCGCACTCGAAAACAGACGGGTTTTGGGTGTTGGGTGCGTAGCTGCAGTGATGGGCAAAATTCATTCCAGGAATTCCGTCTGGTATGTGCAATTAAAATATAGAACATAATATCAGAAAATTAACGTAACTTACAGTACGGACCGAAAAAACGAGGTTAGTAAGATATTTTACAGTAGAGTACGGCCCGCTAAATTGACCAATCACAGCACGCGTACGATCAGTCGTTGCTTGTTCAAATGTACTTCAAAAATTTTGAAACTTATGCGCGTGTTTTGAACATGTCATTATTCGTAGTACCAGTATGCGCGCGCTGGGAAAACGAAATGCAGTTATGTAACTATGCCTTAGAATCGGAATGAACTTTTGTCGGTGCCGGCATGTAGAAATTAGTTCATTTCATCTGTTTAATATTGCCAGTTCCGGTTTGGTGATGATGAAGTGCTTCTCTGTCGTGCATAGGTAATATCGCTTCCTTAGCTTTTAGTAGGGATTTGCCTTGGCAAGGATCTTCCATTTGATGGTGAAGTTGCTCGGATACATACCAAGGCTTCAGTTTCACACTCATAAATCATAAATCATAATCATACTTTCAAAATCACCAACCACGACAAGATCAGATCGAAACATATTGTACTTTTGTTTTTTCGCTCTAACACAAATGCAAAACGACCGGTCATTGCTGCACTTTAAAATTCATCCCGCATAGTGTGGGCGGAAAGCATTGGATACTTCAGTTAAACCTTAGTATGTGGACAAGGACTCTAAATTCTTTGCTACAGAGGTTAAGAATGACGTTTGCGGCAAACGGCAAAGAAGAACTTTTGCCGTCTTTTGCACTAGAATAAGAATATTTTTATTCGCTGTGGAATACCTTTGTCGTGGATTGATTTAAGGATCATAGAAAGGCTAGGAAAAAAGACGCGCGGCCCAGACTAATTCTGCCGTTTGCTGTAGACGTTCTTCTTAAACCCTCACATAGTTCATCGCAGTACCTCTGTTTTGGTTATTCCTGAAAAGCCGGTGTACGAATGCCACCAAGTAGATATCAAACTTGTGATTATTGCAGAAGTAGCGCAGATCTTTCTCCCAGTATTGTCGGCTGACTTTTCTTCCAATAGAATTTTGACCCCAGTAGCCAACCAAAAGCTGACGTGCAGGAAGGGAGCGCTTTACCTTAAAACCACTGCTCGAGTCAGCTGCTGACGGACTACTGAAAATCAAATGTGACGCAGGCAACAAACATTTTCGGTTAACACGTTTTGAGGCAAAGCTAATCTCAGAGAGAGGGTCAGCAAACACCTCGAAATACTCCTCGCAGGACATTTTCGTTGCTTCTAAGATATTTTGTGTTAAATTCTTAATTAAATGTTGTGTCTTCTTGCACAACAGTTCATTTATATGTTAATGATTCGCTTTTCTTAGCAATTCATCTTTAGTGATCAATGCAACATATGACAGTCCTTACCTCCCAGCCGCTTCCCTGAACACAGCAAAGCAGATCAAAACAATAAAATGGTTCATTGCTGTTCTGTACGACTCACTCTTGGAGAACAAGACTTGTGTGAATGTGTACGCCTCACTCTTAGGGAAGAGGACGTATGTGAAAGGTCGCTAACTCTTCTCCGTCCCATCTGGCTTCCTGTTTAAACAATGACGCCCCCTACCGCAATTTGTACACCTGCGTGTGTTACGGTAGTAGGTCTGAGTGGGATTTAAGTTCAGTAGGTATAACTCAATTTTATAAAGTTATTCTGTCGCGTTTGCTTTCGTTTTCCTCTTCATCACAGTTAAGGTAACCGAAAAATAAATATATTTGGAAATGAACGATATGTTTTAGTTGTTTATTTGTCAAACTAGCTTCTGTCCAAATTTGAGGGCAAGCGATTCGGTCGCTCACAATTAGAGGTCGTTAAATCATTAAACAATTCATTTTACTTTAAGATTCTTAGTGTAGCTTGATAGCCGGCTTTAAGCTTTAATTTTATATGGGGATTTAAGGAGCTGCATTTTAAACCGAACGCGCCACATCGCTTCGACTTAAGTAGCCTCTAAAGGTATACGGGGACCTAAGGAGCATAATTTATATTGTCCTGTCAGTTGACACAATTTCTAGTAACAGAGACAAAAGATGAACTTTGCATAAGAAAGGACACACTCATTGAGTGATAGAAATGCTCTACTTTAAAAGCGACTTAACCATGACACATTGGAATCGCAGAAACCGGATAACTATGGGAAATTGGCTAGCAACTGATTTTTTCGTAGTAGAAGTGAGAGCCAAGGGTGTATTGGAGACGGTGTCTATACATTCGAATGTAGACGATTTGAATTACAAAGTATATCAAAGAACTCGTCCTCTCTAATTTTCTGTTATTACATGTATGAATAAGCCAGCAATATATCGCTTAGGACCGACACAGTGTAAGAAGTATAAGAAAATTCTCGGTAACAGCTAGTCCTTTTTCTTGCCATGAACAGGAATACTGTCAGTACAGTTTTTCTGGATTATAGTCTTTGACGAATGAAGCATAGAAATATATTTACAAAACGAATGCGAAAAAATGATTTAAATTATCATTTGTTATCAGTTCAAGTCTGGAATTTCTGTCCAATATGAACGCATAGTCTTTGATAAGAAAAGTGGGACTGTATATGCCAAGTTCTTTACATTGTTGCTTTGCAACAGAAGAAAATGAGAACTTTTTGAACAAACAAAAATGTTGGAGCTAAGGACAGTTGGCGAGGAAACAGCAAATACAACTGGTACGGGGAAGAAGATTCGGTTTTTGCCACCTGTTTGAAAGAAAACAAAAACAGGCTCGTTGGACAGCTTTCATTGTGAAGATGGACAGTTACCCAGCTAGTTTGTTAGTTGGAGCTATTCCAGGGTTATTGAAATTAAACTTGCAGGTTTCTTCTCAAGGAACTTTGGTCCGTTTTCTGGTTATGTAAAATTGTCATACACTGTACAATGACTGAGCAAGGAATGGAGTGGTTATATTGTGTTCCTGGTATTGTCAAATAACTATCCTTGTATGGCTTCCTCTTTTACCTTTGGATTCGTTAAAGCTGAATTTAAGTGTAAGATTCCTCTGGAAAGATATTCCATTCAAGAACTCTTCATAAAATACCAAGTGTAATTATAGACAATTTGATGTAAGATAAAAATTAATTAAACTGGGCTACGAGTAGTGGGCTTGCTTATGCTTTCTCCACCTTTTCTATGCACTGTTTACATGAAACATTTGTTACTCAAGTGATGATGTTGTTTTAAACTATGTCAACGTACGAGTTATTAAAACTGGTCCGTAAATTCTCCTTTTCACGTCAATAGATCTCACACGTTCCCGCTTTTTGGAGAACAAACTTGCGCTCCTAATGCCAACGATGAAGAAAGGATTAACATTTAACTTGATTGCTCTGGTATTTTACTCCCACCTTCAACAGACAAATGAGAAATCATATGACAACCGAGATGGTCGTCATTTTATAGGAGGTATTTCTACCAATTTTGATCGCGTGTTGATTGGTCACAACCTGAGCTTATTCAAGACAAGAGGAATGATTGAATGTGCACAAAAATGCCTGTCGATGAACCAATGTGCATCTATTAACTACCAGATTACTGAACACTGGTGTGAGCTTAACAAGTGGGAATCTGACCAATACATGGATCACGTTGTCTACAGAAAAGATTTCGTGTTTGTTGTGCTGTATTAAACTAGAAAGCCATGCTTTTTTTTAATGACTACGACATCCTTTCAATTTTTATGGTCTACAAATCAACTGTGCGGGGAAACTCCAGCAGCTTTAGTTTATTTCATTTTTGAGATAATTCAAATTAGCAGGATTATCTAGTACGCCCACTTTCATGTTGTGTGTTTTGTTGCTTTCGTGCACCTTTAAAGCAAATAGTGACAATATTTATGTGCTTGTAGAAAACACATCTAGGGGTGGGAAGTATAAGGAACACGTAGCTGCATGGTACTAGTAAGTCAGACCAACGTTAAGCAAGAGAGTAACGGTGCTGTGACTTCGTGTAGGAACACTTGGCTGGACGGCAGAGGAACCATTAATGTGAAGCAACATCTGCAATAGGCTAGTCGCATTAAAGTATTCCGTTGGAAAGGAACAGAAAGACCTCCTTAAGGAGCTCCATGTGAGGTATCAGAGTCTGAACATTCAAACAACTAAGGCCAAGTTTAGATGTCGCGCTGTCTGCCGTCCCGAACTAAATTCAGCAATTAAATCCGACAAAAGCACGGCGTCGCGATCCAAGTTTTGAATTAAGTTCGGCAAGCAATTACGTTCGACAAACTCTGCACGACTCTAGTACGGCCGTAGTTCAAACGTCGTGCCGGTTTCTGCCACGCCAAACAAAATTCCTTTGGTAGGATTTCGTTTTCGCGTGTAGTTATGAGGTGAATAGTTACGTGGCTTCAGTAAATTTTGGTACGACTCTAGCACGAAATCAGAGTCGCGTTTTTAAATCGGCCCGGCAAAAGCACGACGTCTGGACTAGGCCTAATATCTGTTAATGAAACTGTGGATTGACGGTTCAGTTGGTGTGTATTACGTTTGTAGAAATAGCGTCAAATAAAAAGGAATGAAATCTCAGCAATTTACACATTTTATTTTGGTCAATAATTATGTTATTTTCAAGATTAAGTAACTAAATATTTTAGAAAATCTCCTTAATTTACTGGGGCAAAGCATTTTTATTAAAATTCGAATAGTATTGTAATTTCCTAGAATTTTAGATTTAAGATAGGTATATTTTTAAACTGTAATTTCATTTTTAGCGTGTAACGTTCATTTTTGGTATTTATTTTTAATTGTAATGCGCATTTGAACATATACGCATGGAATTATTTGCGCACAAGAAATTCATAATTATTATTATTATTATTATTATTATTATTATTATTATTATTAGATCCACTCAATTGCAATTGGAGGAGCAGGGATGGCGCAGTGGTGAGAGCGCTCGCTTCCCACCAATGTATCCTGGGTTCGATTCCCAGACCCGGCGTCATATGTGGGTTGAGTTTGTTGTTGGTTCTCTTCTCTGTTCCGAGAGGTTTTTCTCCGGGTACGCCGATGTTCCCCTATCCTCAAAACCAACATTTCCAAATTCCAATTCGATCCTGGAATGCACGGGCACTTTCTGAACGAGTACTTGTGAACTCATGATTGGTGCTCCGTGGGTAAATAAATTACATTATTATTATTATTATTATTATTATTATTTCAATGCTTCAATTATTTCAAAATTAAAATTGTTCACTATTGTTTAAAGTTCTCAATAGTGTATTGAGCTACAAAAAAGAAGCCAATATGTCAGCTTAAATACTTCTGAAAACTTCAATCATATTTTTCAATTAATAAATACACATAATAAAATCGTTATTTACTACACTGATGTGTTAATTAGACACAAAATGTCGCTTATAATTGATTTAATTTTTTAGTACTCAATTGACGGGCACTCGATTTTTTATTTATATTTATTTATTATTATTATTATTTTTTTTTGATTTCTAAAAGAAATCCTCTAACCGACTCAACTGCATGAGAAGTAGAGTGTTTCCCTTTATCCTAGGCTATATTGAGAGTATATATCTTAACCGCTGCTATTAGCTTCCAAAAGTGACGACCACATATTTTTGCTGTCTCCCTTTTTTCTATGTCACCGAGTGGAATTTTTTATTGCCCATCTTGACTTGGAAAACTATGAAGAAAGTAAGAAAACTTCTAGTTCGCCCCAACAACAATTCACTTACCTCCAGTTATGCCCTAATACTATAAACAAGCAGGCCAAATACCTCTGTTTGATTGAAATGTTTTATAAAGTAGAAAAAAAATGAATTGTGAAATTTGCTTTAAGGTGAAAGATGTCATATGAAACTGCAAGAGAAGAAACTATAGCCATGTAACTTTTAACTCAAAAAGCTTCAAATTACCTGTATACCAAATTAAAATTAAATGATAAAAGCGAGAATAGCCTGATCTAGTCTATATATTGTCTATATATGGTCGAAAATCGATTTTATTCGACCGCAGGCACCGTTTTAAATTAATCACTAGACATTTCAAGGCAGGTGGCTATCTGGGATTTTAAGAGTGGTCATTTTCTCATCACCAGGAGTTTCAACTTTCAGCGAGGTCTTCCTCTCCTTTGCAGCATTCATTTCAAACATCAGTCCTGCACTTTGATCCGCTGAGCTCATCTTCAAATCGACTAAAGAGGAAAAGAAATATATCTTAGAATACTCTCCTTCGCAGTCGTAGAAGAGTTGGGTACAAATGACTGCAATATCCTTAGGGTCGTCAATCGAGATAGATATACGTCGAACGGACGTGTTCTCTGTGTTGGGGAAAACACTAAGGTTTATTAACTTAGGAAAGAGAACGAGACCAATATTTCCAACACAGACTCCATTATACATTTCAAAAATTAGCATTGTTACAGCTTCGCCGCCAACGTGCATTTCAGGGTGGCAACGCCTTACTACCTATGTAGTTCGATTCACCATCACTAGGAACCCGTTTCACTTTATGCTGCAATAATGATATTAAAGGAATGGCTCAACGTTTGGAAAAGAAGGAATGATTATCTCCCTGGCATAAATCGTCCTCGTAATAACAGTTAGAACGTGTCTTTAAGTGCTTATGAGGGCTGATAGCAATGACAGTAGTTATATCAGTATGAAGAGGGAGTCCGGGTCGGGATTTAACTTCATTTCATTAGACACATTCAAACATTACCAACACGGTTACCTCTTTTGGTGGCACATTTGTAAGTCTTCTTCTTGTGGAAGCAGTCCCAGATGGTCCCTGTAATGGAGGCCAGTATCAAGGTACCAACCAAAGCGCCAAAGGGGATTAGATACTGTGTTAAGCCTTTGAAGTAAACCCATTTGAATTGAAACTTGAGCTTTTCATTTTCCTCCAAGCGATCTTTGCAGGAGCTTGATTTAGACGCTTTTCTTTGGTTTCGTGATAATTTTTGGCGGTAATTGCGGAATAAGCGTGTCTGTGTCTCCAAACATTTGACGATACTCTCAATGTCGCTACTCTCGTTATCATCATCGAAATATGCGTTGTCCTCGACACCAAAAAAATTAAGCTCTGCACCAACTTCGCACGGAGGGAGGAATTGAAGCACTTGCAGGTTTTTGAAAAGTTCTTGGTCGTCACAGTGGTACAGTGCTACAGAATCCATTTCCTCATTGGAGGTCTTATTAGACTCTGAAGGGTCACTGATCTCTAGCATTAAAAATAAAAATACTATTATTGGTCGATCAAACTACCCATGGCCAAAAATACTTGATCTAATTTTCTACATACACGTGATTCGTGTATCTGACAACTTAGTTAGCCATGACCACTGAAAAGAGAAAAGAGTAGTTTTCTGATAAATTGTGAAAACTAATGGATGATTGCAGTCGCGGATCATTTGCGGTAAATGTGAGGATTATTTGAGGTCCAATTCGGGGATCATTTGAGAGCCTTCACAGTCCAGGCCCTACAAATAAGAGCCCTTTTTTCTAAAAAAAAAATTCTGAAAAAAAAAAGATAGCAAGTCTGAATCAAATTGACAAATTCATTGTGAATAAATATTAAGCCGTACAATACTTACGTAATAATATGATACAATAAAATTAGTCTTATTGCAGTCGTTTAAAATTAGTGCAAATCACTGGATTAACAATACCTCTCACAATAGAATATGTCATCTGGTAGTCAACGTAACCAGCTGACATATAAAGTCCAGGCGGAACTCCAATCTATCAGAGAAAGACAGATTGTGCAAGTTAAATCAGTATCCTGATTTCAAGCTATTTAATGTATAATGTATCATGGAACATTTGACGGGTAATATTGTTTTTAATTGCCACTTCTTCCCTCCATCCACATCAAATCGGAATTTGGAAAAGTTCGAAGAATTCAGCGAAAAAGCTTTGAAACCAGGCGAGAACCAAAACCTACTCGAACTACATGGTACCAGGTGGGAGGCGAGCGCTCTCACTTCTGCTTCATCCCTGATCTGTCCTTTTGAGACCTCTTTGGAATATTTCAAGCTTGAGGTAAAGTCTGCATACAAGCCAAATGGCCTATCAGGCCGGAGCTTATCCCGATTTTCATAGCATGAATCGACTAGGAGTACTCCCCCCTGGACGGGAAGCTAGTCCATCGCAGGGTTACCCTCGGCATTAAATTTGCCGGTACCCATTTGTACTCCTGGGTGGAAATAGGCGCTGCCAGAATAAAGTGTCTTGCCCGAAAAACACAACAGTGTCCGCGGCCAGGGCTCGGGCCCGGACAACCGAATCCGTAGTCAAGCGTACTAACTATGAGGCCACCGCCTTAAGCTTTAGACCACACTGTATATCATGGGACTAAATCGGGCGTGTTGCGTAGCCTATGGCTGGTAATATAGTGGCTATGAAGTGTTGTTGCAGGTATAATAGAGCTACAAATATGCATGCAGGGTATCCTAAGGACCACGGAAGTTAAAAGGTGAGGTGTAAATAACAAGCATATATGAAAACTAATGGAATGATTGTTATCATCTCCGTAGAAGGCGCAATATGTCATTCTTAAATATAAAATAAGAGGTTCATTATTATTTCCCCAAATGCTTCAAGCAAGTCACAGAGTACATTACGCATACTTAATCCTGATTTTTTTTTAAAAAAAAATGAACCTGTAGAACAGGGTTGTCTCAACCTGATTGGATTGTAGAATGTAAAATGCATTGCGCATTTACCTGTTTACCAAACAAATGGTTGTCACGGCTCAGTTGCTGGGTAACTAGACGAGCAGAGACCTGGGCCGTAAACATCGTTAGCAGAATGGTCCCAGCGACCATCCAAACACTTGCGAAGAACCGAGCAAGCAATGATTTAGGAGCCTTGTCCCCATACCTACACACATACAATGTACCAAGTTA
>OMLO01003787.1_pt1 | contig 12521 bp, 11 predicted proteins | sample 1674811 | NCBI WGS metagenome assembly OMLO01 (sample SAMN06265003, study PRJEB25207) | coral metagenome | isolation source: Coral host | place: Mexico:La Bocana,Puerto Morelos, Mexico | collected 2008-11-13
AAAATGGTGGTACCCCCAAATCATCCATTTTAATAGGGTTTTCCATTATTTTCACCATCCATTTTGGGGTACCACTATTTTCGGAAACATCCATATACTCCTAACTTCAACATCTTCTTCCAACCTAAGTAAGTCATGTTGGTCCAATGACCAGTGATCCACTGATCCTTCCCGGGTTTTCGCAGTCCCCAAATCAATGGCGCACATCAAATAACCGCTGTAGCTGCATGAATTTCTGGCTCCCTACCACAGAGTCCATGAATTTCTGGGTTTCGGGGCTTCAAAAATATCTGTAAAATCTCATGAACTCCGTGTATCACTGATGGTGGTTTGTTTAGCAAACACCATACGACGCAATACAAGGGACACCTTGTAACTCTCCATAGATTCGGGTGCAGATTGTCTGCGGAACGTGCATGAATTACTCCAACACCTTCACGTCTCATCTTTCCCTGAAAAAAACGGTGACAGCCAATTCCAAACTCTGGTTTTCTCTGCGTCTGACATACACCAAAAAAAACGGAGGAATTGGAGGATGGTCTTCACAAAGACCAGCTAAATATCGCAAACAGCGAGCAGTGCATCAAATTCGGCCATTTGTTACGGCCGGCTGCTATGTCAAACCCTCTATCAGGCTGCCACGCTTCACGTGTCTTTGCCATGCCCCCGAAGAAATTGGGACTCATCCCAGATGGTCTCACAATGTCAATTCAGAATTGCATCGTTTCAAAACAAGTCACCATTACGAATAAATGAAATGAATAAGAATAATCATGAAAAATAACAATGATACTGATAATTGTGAGAATAACAATCAACAAACTAAAGGACAAAGAACATGTTTCAACAGTCCTATATTTTCTTTCGGGCGTCCCATTAACTCGTCTAGTCGAGTTTCAAATGCTCATTGTCGGAGCTCAACTTTGGGCTCTCAGTCGAACTGCCTGGTGAACGTTGCCGCGCAGCATACCTGGGGCCGTTGAAACCAGGATCAGCCGTTGATTCTGCAAAGGTTTTTAACATACTGTTGATGGCAACCAGAAATCCGGCGAGAAAACCAGAAATCCGGTAGTGAACATCCCATTATTTATAGGGTTTCACATGCCTCAGGTGGTTGTTTGGGATTTCGGCCATCAACAGTATCTCAGTATTTATCTCCTGTCAGGTCCAAGAGTATGAATGCATAGGATGGTTTAACTATAGGATGGTTTATCTACCATCTTGTCAGGAATGTCAAAAGGACCACAACATTTGAGATCCATTCGGAATGTAGAAGCGCAGAAGTACCACTAGAAAGCTAATATAGCTCAAAGAAGACAATGTTTATCGCAACTTAAGATAGGATTCCTTATGTTTTCTGCCATTTCTAGCAACTCCAGGCAGTTCATTTCTATCGCCCCCAGTGCAGTCTCAAGTTACATGACCACCAGCTTCAATTGACTTGGTGTCAATTCCTTCCGAAAGACCTCCATTGCATCCTCCATCGGTCGGTTTTTGGCCCACCAAGTTTTTGGAAACGGTGCCACATCATCGGCGATGAACTTCTATAGGAAAAAAATATCAGGAATCTTGATCTTGGACCTCTTCACCACTTTTCCTTCAACTCCATTTTTTCCGGTAAACAAAAATCAGAATTTCATCATATCGACATCATACTGTTGATGGTTCAGAAATCCCAAGGCCAACCACCTGGGATGGTGCTAAAAACATCCAAACCCCTGTAAAATCATAGGATTTCAACGACCTTTCTCCTCAATTAGGTGAGTTGCCCCCGGATTTCTGGTTGCCATCAACAGTAAGGCTGCTGCCATCCAGGCCTCCCCAACGGACAGATACAACTCCACCAAGCACAAAATCGCAGCTTTACCTTAGCTGATTGGTTTTTTGTCGTAATTTTTTGCGCAAAAACTGACCCAGTTTTTTTTTGGAGGGAGGGAGCTTCCCGTTAACATGTAAGGAAACCTTCAAAATAGGCCATCCTCAAAAAGGAAAGGATCATCTTCCAACCATTGATTTTCAGAGCTTTCACATGTTTTTTTGACTACCTTTTGGAAAAGCCAAATGCTAATGCATCCCACAATTTATGGTCATGGCATAGGTCCATTGATTTTGAAAGTGAAAAATTCCAAGCAAAATCCAAATGCTAAAAACACAGCTTTTTCCTAATCTTTCCCACCTCCTTAAACAATGAAGCGTCCCTTTCTTCGAGCAACGTGTCTCCGCCACTTCGCAAGACAAGGCCATGTTCAGCGCAGGCAGAATCAGCACCAAGTGATCTAATGCTTGCCTTGAGTCGGCAGATCATTTCAGGGCAATGCTGATGCAATCAGTGAACTTCGGGAAAGGCACTTTTCCAACAAAAAATTGGTCACCAATTTTTTAGAAGTCCTTGAGATTCAAACCTTGAGATTTTTTTCCTGGCGACTTTTTGGAAGTGAAACTTCTGTAGGCGAGATTTGGAAATTTCAACCCGCTGATGAGATTCTAAGGCTGTCTCATGTTTTTTTTCAAATCCACCGGCACAAAACACTTAAAGATATACTTTGAAATATGTCGGTTGCATATGGCTTTGCTGCCACCTCCCAAGTCTCAATTCCTTTGAAGAGGTGACCCGTTGTAGCCCCGGGTTTAGGTGTTTTTTTTAATGGTTTTATAAAAAGGGGATGAACAACTACCCTCCCTGAAACTATATAACATAGCCCTTGAAAATTGGTGGTTGGGAAACACAATCCTTTCCGTTTTCCGGATACGGCCTATTTTCAGGGTATCTGTCAGTAATACCATGAACTGATCGCATCCCTTTTTTTGAAAGGTACGAGCCTTGAAGGTAAGCGTCGCAAGCTCAAAGGTAGTAAAACTAATGCCAGGTTAGGCTCAGTTTCTGCTACCTCAAGAAACTGGAGAAGTCTTTTTTTGGGGGGGAGGAACGGGTGGAAAGTGGAGAGTTAGTTTAGTTAGTTGGTTCATTCGGCTCAATTTAAGGCAAAAAAAAATCGGGAGTCGAAAGTCCAAAATCTCACAACAAATCTCTGAATGCAAATATCAACCAGCTAACCATCAATTTGACCAATTGACTAGTTGACTGTTGTTGCATTCTGTCGAGGTGAGCCACACTTTAAACACTCCCACCACAGTCAACGTGTAAATTCCAGAAATTTCAAAAGACTTCAGGTCTTGGAGTTCCCGTTTGCCGGTTTGCCAAGTACCTCGGCCTTTTTGTCAAAGTTTTACCGTGATGAATTTGACTCAATTTGATACACCAAACATCTGTCATGGAAGATTGACAGCGCGCTGTGCTTACCCTTGATATACCAAAGATGGCTGGTACATCCAGCATATAGAAACTCTTGCCGGTAAGCTTCCTGGTATATTTTTTTTGCGGCAAAAATCATCTAGGTATCTTAGTAAGGATGTCCGGCCGACTTTGAGAGGAAGCTGTCAATTCTTACAAATTCTACTTAACTGCATGGTTATTATCAATGTATACTATCAGATGTAGATACAAGATCAGAATATCCAACCAAATCATATTGTTTTTTAGATTGAGTGTTTTCTTGAGATACTTCAATTCGATATTCTATCTACTCAGGGATAGCTATACAGTTTCACGTTTTGAGCTCACTTACAACCAGGCCAAGCAAAGGGCCTCCAATGGCTCCTGGGATTCTCATCGATATCTATCATCCCTATCAACCTGTCCACTGTGAAACACTTTCATCTTAAGGTGCCAAAGGTAGCAAAATCTCCATCGCACGCAAAGGCAGAATGGCTGCCAACAAACGCTCCAGTAAACCTCGAAATGAAAGCTGCCACAACGGGTCCGGGTAGTGTCGTTCATCCCAAAACAGCAGGAACATTCGACATAAAGAAAAATCGATACAAAGGAGAAACATGGAAATTGTTAGTGTCAGCATTTCACAAAAAAAAATGGCCCAAATCGGGAAAAATTCGGATACTCCCCCGAAAACTAACATAGAACCTGAGAATCACCCTGTTGAAAAGGAAAATCATCTTCCAAACCTCCATTTTTGGGGTTCCATGTTAGTTTTCAGGGAAACTCACCATCAAAAACAAGAGGATTCTCCAAATTTCATCTAAAAGTTTCACCCATTTCCCAAAGCTCCACCTATGCACTAGCTAACCATTCGCTTTCCAAGCATCGAATGGCTTTACGTTGCTGTTCCCCAGAGCTTTGGCGTTGACATTGGAAGAGTTTTGATGCAAGAACTTCAGCAAACTCGTCGCAGCATTCGGGATGGTGCATGAGGTCCTCGATGAGAAATCGGGAGATTTTTTTCAAAGACTGGTGGACACCAATATGCTGGAAGATGTGGGAAATTCTTCAATGTGAGGTGAATGCACCAGTAAATGAAACAGGTTCCTGGTACTGTTGACTTTGAATGTCGATGTCGTTTGGTAGCAAATCCACTTTGTTCAAACTGTGTGTAAAAATCAGCTCATTCAGGGCATGGTGGTCTATCCCAATTTCATCAGTGTTTCTTCCCTGAAATTGAATGAGAGCAACATCCGTCTTTTCCATTGCGAAGTTGGGGACATTCCCAGTTGCATGAAGCAGTCACTACAGTACAAAACGGGCGGTGGACACGATGACCATCACCATCACTACACAACCATTTCAAAAGTTATATCCTAAGATCCACCCCTTCAGTAATCTAACATGGCAATGGAAAATCATCTGGTATTAGGCACTTGTCAGGAAGCCTTCGTGGATTCTTCATGGCATGAGTTCCCCCCACACCAGCTCCGCACGGGGCACCTGTAAAGTTTCCAGTGAAGACTCTCTGGCCTGCGGGGTCGAAATGATTGGAAAACCTGGGTGTGGATGTTGCCGTGCTGTGCTACTGATATCGGATATCAGATGGTCAGTTGAGAAAAAAAACGGGTGGGAAAAAAACAAATCCACATTGGAATCTCTTCCCTTCAGCATCCCTTCAGCTATTCTTGCCATCCACTTGTTTCCCCGCAGCCTGGCTCTTTGAAGCCGTCAAGCCTTTCAGCACCACAACTAAGGTACGTTGACCTCGGTGATCGAAACGAGTGGGATTTTTCAGGCTGGAAATTTTCGCCATTCGAAGATAGGAAATACATCAACTCATTCATGGTGGATGTTCCATTATCATGTTAGTTTTTTGGGGGGTATATAATCCTTTGGCTTTAAAAATCAACCTGTCATCAACAGAACCAACTCACGTTTGCGTTGTTTTTTTTCTTCGACATTTTTTGGTTGACCTCTAAGCTTTCACGGTGTTTTTTGTTTTGGATCCACACTTCTTTCAAGCCGAAAGCCCACCTTCATTGGCCCAAGCTGACACTGGCTTCAACGATGTTGGCGCCTGCGTATCCACCGTGGATCTGTGGTACCAGTTTTTGAAGACCCAAAAAAAGCAAGCTTACTTTGTATAGATCTTAGTAGGGCACCCTGGTTGTTTCTTCAAAAAAGCCACCCCAAAAAAAAATCATGTTCATGACGTGAATTAAATGATATGAGATGTTTCTGGTATTCTTTGATGCTTAACACTTCGAATCCTGGAATCAACCAAGATCAAACCCCCTGCCTCCGTTGATGTGACCGAAAGCTCCGGCAGCAAAGCTGTTAAAGCTTTGAAAGGGAGCGGATGCCTCAGTCGGCATCATGGGGTTTCCTCTTAAAGGGAGGTGGTGGCATCTTTCTTCTGCAACGGGAGGGATTGCTGGGGAAAAAAATCTTCAAAATGTACCCCTCCACGGAACGAATCCATATCCCAGCAAGTTTGGTAAGTTCGGAAAACTCATCGACTCAAAAGTGCCTGCCTGATGGGATCCGGGGATATGTGAAACCGTTCCCAGGGTTTGGTAACTCATCCAAGGAGTTCAACTTGACAGGATACAAATCCCCAGCAGCTGCACGAAAAGCAGTACCATCTGAGGATAACCTGAAGCACAAACTTCGATGATTCCAGAGTTGCAGTTGGTTGGTCATGTTGATCCATTCAGGGTTGCAAGGCTCATGTCATCACCATTTATATAGACGTCTTGCCTCAAAAACACATCTGGAAGAAAATTGAAAAATCTCACCAACCCAGACAAACCTCAAAGCCACTTAAAAAGAGGGGATTTCAGACTGGTCAACTATTACTTCTCCGAAAACTAACCTATCCGAAAATGTTGGTTGGAAGACTATTTTCTTTTTGAAATGGTCCCTTTTTTAGGTGACATTGATTCCTTTTTCCAAAACCCGGTCTAGAAAACCCGGGTCTATCACCACATCCCCATCCATTTTGGGAGCCCAAAAATGCGCCACGTGACGCTCGCAAGCACCGCAGAGCTGCACGCTCCACAGCAGTGCTTTGTAACGGAGCGCCCGTTGCCAATTCGCGCAGGCGCGGCCACACGCCACAAGCTGAGGTCGAAAACAAAAACGGACAGTGACTTTTGGGGCGTAAAAGCCAGTGGAGTTTTTTTGGTAAAAAATCCCCGGCCCAATGATTTTGCATTATTTTTAGATGTTTTTCTTCGTGTCAAGTTAATGTTATCATATCAGTGGTTGGAAAATGACCTCGAAAACGCAAAATTAATTTGTTCCTCATCTTGGAGCAACATATTTCCACTGCTTGCCATAATTATTTTGAGTCCCAGAAGTACCATTCAATTCGCAATTTAGAGGATGAATCGTCTTTGACCTGGATCAGACCTCGTTTTCATTGGTTCAAGGCAACCTCAACGTTGAGGATGCACTCAATCTTATCAAACCCTTGCTGCCCATTTCCATCAGACCTCGAAGAAGATCTTGTAGCAAATCAGTGAGCAGTGCACCTTTCAGTGTAGGCAACCTGCAATCGTCGTTTCAGCGATTTGAAAGGTTAAATCAAATCGAAGTTCCAAAAATAACACCTAAGGACGGGAAAAGTGAATTCATCTTCCAACAAAAACCAAAAAAACATAGGTTCTGTGCCCTTGGATACACTTTTGTCGGTTTGTCAAGGATGAATTTTCCAGGCTCCACCATTGGGCCCACTCCCCTTGCTAATATGACCAGCTCAAGGTGGTTCCCTTTCGAGATTCCCTACCCCAATTTTCCTATTTGAGGTTGTCCTGTGGCTAAAACCTCACCCCCAAGGGTGGTAAGTTCTTTTTGTTGAACTTATTCCTGAGTTTTTACTTCCCAAGTCAAGATTTCGGTGGGTCCAATTCCATCAATAAATCTACCAACCAACAGAATCGGCTGGCAATATAGCGGCAAAATTCCCTTTAGCCATGCAAGAAACCTCTATCCCTATCACCTTCTGGTGAATTAACAACAAGATTAAGTCCCACCAATGAGCCTCTTTTTTCCAGTCCCCCCCCCAAAACCTCACCATAATATCCAGTGCGAGGATGATTCGTTCGTTGCATCAAAAAAAACACAAAAAAAACTCCAGAAAAACATCGTTGGACACGTGGTTTTCTGTTTCCCCCGGCACTCCATCGACTTTTTTCCTAACTTCGCCTCATCTGCGCCAAGGCTTGAAGCAGTTTCAGACTTTGAAGGCGATCATTGTCGTCCACGTTCTCCTCCCCACATCGGTGGTTTAGAAGTCAATGGGACCTACACACACCCCGAAAATGTTGAAACATCTTCCAACCATTCGAATTTTTAAGTGGCGAACTCTTAGTTTCGGGGAGTCTTTTTTTTAACCGACGATTTTTGAATGATCCTGGGAAGGGTTCACATCCCGGCCGATGACTACACCTCATGTTTATAAAAAACATATAGCTTCGAGGTGATTTTTAGAAGACTTTACAAGATTGCATCTAACTGCTTCTTGTCCCACTGCGTGTTGTTCAGCTTTAGAAAACATCTCCAAAAACAATGAGTCGTGCGTGGTTTTTATATGCCTTTTAAACACCTGTTTGTCTGTTTGAATCGTTGAAAAATGCTCATCCCAGGACTTCAACTCATCCATCCAAAAAACGTCAGATCCTCTCCCAGGATTGATGCCACAGAACGTAGCAACTCTCGTTGTCGTTCATGGGGCCTCGTTTTGGATTCGTTGGGGGTTTCAGGCACTTCAAGGGTGCCCACTTTCGGTGGCTTCGGAGTCTAAAAATTGTATACAAATTCGAATGGTTCATGAAGAAACGTATTTAAAAAACGATGCTAGCATCACTAACCAAAACAAGTTCACGAATTTTTCTGGTCAAAAAAACACTTGAAATGTGCCTCAACCTCAAATGAAAAGAAATGTTTACAACTGTGTATGATTGATATTTACCCTGACCTCACAGGCAAAACAATGGATCCATCCCAAGTTGCTCTTGTTGCATCCGCTCCAAAAACGCGGAGGGTTCATCTCCTTTGAAGCAACCACGAAGCAGTTCTTCGCAAGAATCTTCCCAGATCTCCTGGTGGTTTCGGGGGTGGCATTGCAAGAGTTGACAAGTTGACCATACATGGAAGTCTGAGATAAATCAAGCCATTGAATATGTTTCAGGATTGGGTGAAGATTCATCATTTGAGTTTCCATCTGATTTGGGGTTTTGGAAAGAAACAATTTCAATTCACCGAAACCTAATCCGTTCCACCAAAAATGACGATTCTAATGCCTTGAAAGCAAAAAACTGCCTTCCAATCTTTGACAAAAACCACACCCACAAAAACGAACATGTTCTGCAAAAAAATGATGGTTTTGGAAGATGACAAACTTCCCGTTTGGGGATGGCCTATTTTCAGATGCTACGTCAATTTTCGGGGGTGGGTAACCTTTCAGACTTAGCTCAGGAGCAGAAATCCACCACATAGTCGCCCACTGTCTCCAGGCGATCAGTTGCAGTTCTCTCCTGCCAGGTTCCCTCATCCCCAAAGACCAACATGGCGAAAAAAGAACACAGACAGTCTGATGATGATGATGATGATGATGATGATGATGATGATGATGATGATGATGATGATGGTTATTGATTATTGATTATTCATGACTCATGTTTGATGATGATTCATGATTCATGGGTTCATAATGGTGATGATGACAACGTCGACGATCAAACTACTGTTGGTGTCAGTAGTTTTTCTCCTCTCTATACATGGGCGTTGCTGAGTGGAAGCGGAACCTTGAGTCGTATGACACCCTTTGACTCTCAGGTGAAGTTGTGCATATTTTTTTCATCAAACCTTCAAAGATCCAAAATGATTCTAAATCACTTGCAAAAATCATGGAGTAGATGTAGGTGAATCACTGTTGAATCTTTTCTGCATCTTTGTCAACATGGTTTTCACAAAGGGCACTGTTCTTCATTGGCATTCGACATTGGCCAATGTGACCCAAACACTTTACACACGCCATGTACATGTGGCATGTGAGCACACAAAACCTACACGTGTAGAGGATTTGAACCAATATATTGTGGCACAAAGAAACCTATAGACTCTATATATTTCTCATGCTTTTGGGGGTCATTCGTCAACCATTGGACTTCAATTTTGGTGCAACATCTCCCATCTGGACGTGCAAAACTCCAAGGAACGGTTTTCCCAAGAAGTGGGCGATGCGATTCTCTAATGCGCGACGGCGGTTCCTGTGATGAGGCCTGCGGACAGAATCCAACATAAGCATGTGCTGCCCCCCCTTAAAACTAAGATCCCCTGAAAATTGCTGGGTTCTAAGATGACATTTCCTTTTGAAATAGTAACTTTTCAGTTGACATTCGTTCATTTTTCTCGTGGGGAGTACTGTAATTACATCAACCAGAAACACATTAAACAACAAAAACGCAACTCATTGACGACATGTATCGTCAAGAGCCTTGGTTTTGGCAAAAAAAACATTGGGTGTGTCTTTTTTGGTTCCAAATTTGATACGCTCCCTGAAACTAGTATGGCACCTGAAAATGGATGGTTGGAATATTCGTTTCCTTTTGGGATCGCCTATTTTCAGGGGCGAACTGTTAGTTTCAGGGAATGTAAATCATCCAAATCTCCCTGGCATGCAGTGACAACGCGTCATAACGCCTTCGCCAACTAGAAGACAGAATCACCTGTAAAGCGGTGAAAGAGAGAATTCTTGGCGGGTCTTTGGTGGGGGTGATCTCGGTGCGGCTCCAAAAGCAACAACAGTTCAGAGAAGGAAACCTGCGTGAAAATCCGGAAATCTGTTTCAATTCAAAGCCTTTGGATTATTGTTTATATACGATTTGTTTGCGTCATTTGACATCCATGCCCTTGCGAATTCTGCAACCACGTCCCGCTTCATGCATGTTCAAGCCGCAAGCATGTAATACATCAATTCAAGGTTCATAGCAAATCCATATAAACCTCTCTGGTACTGTTGATGGACAATTCCTCCTCACAGCTTCTAGTCTCATTACTTGAAAAATGATCTCGGCGCCATCTCGAATCTTAGGATCTTTGTGCAGTTCCATCATGGTTCAACCAACCATACCTATCCATATCCATCCATACTTATCCATACTGTTGATGTTTCATAAATCCAGCTTCACAACCAGGGTTTTTCTAAGGGTGTTTTCCCCATATTTCACCTCCGGTTGACCCGGAACCTGGCAATCTCCAGCTGACTCAATGACTTGGGCCAACCTCTGAACCAATATATCTGCAACCTGCCAAAGGCGTGGGCAGCTTCGTTAAAAGGTATGGATACTTGGCCCAAAGGACTAATATGGCGTAGCTCCTGAAAAATGATGCTGCTGGAAGATGACATGTTCCCCTTTTGGGGATGGATGATTTTTTGAGGGGCTATATATGTTCGTTTCAGGTGAAATAATAATTTAATATATGTTAATATAAGTATATTTCATGGATGTTGATTGAAATATTCAACGATCATCTGGCGTATCTATTAAAAGTTCAATGGATTCAATGACTCAGGGGTGTATGGCCCATAAGAAAGGCAGTTTTTCTAAGTGATGGCATATTAGTGGCAAATGATGCCTCCGAAAATCCCCGCCTCTCCCCCTTGTCGTGTCATCAATTTCTCCTTGGAGAATCGGTTCCGACTCATAACTTCCCGTGCCGTCGCTTTTGATGGAAGGAAAATCCAGCGGGATTTCGAATCGCGCCGGTTTGATTCCTCTACAAAGATGTAGATACAAAGTCCTTATCTAATAACAGGTTATATATACATATATACGTCCCAGCTGGTGATCGCCCAAATTTCCCCCTCAACCAGCAAAAGTTCATGGCAAAACAAAACTAAAACCTGGAAGTCTAAACAAGCAGGCTTTTGAATGGATGGACATGGTGCTTTCCAACCATTTCCCAAGTGCGTGTTTAGTGGCTACAAAAATCGAATAAATCGACAGGATACCAATGAGAAACCTTGAATGTAAAACCCCTGGAGGCTGCGGAAGCCCCATTTACAATTTACAAGTCAGTCATTTAGTTGATTTGGAAGAGTAACAATCCCAGTTGATGAGGAGACTTACCATGGTTATGAACCACGTATCCAAGTCCAGGGATGATCCTCCAAAGAAGGCTGCGGAACTCCCTTTTGAACCCCTCAAACAAGGTTCATTCTGCGAGACGATGTACTTGTACTCCACACCCTGCAAACACAACCCGCATCCAATGGCGCAGTGGCAACTGGCAACCCACCAGTGACATGAACCCTGAAATCCTGGGTTGGTTCATAGAGGATGGGTATTTCCAAAAATAGTGGTACCCCCAAAATGGATGGTGAAAATCATGGAAAACCCGTATTAATCCATGGATGATTTGGGGGGAAAAACCACTATTTTTGGAAACACCCAGATCTATGAACCAATGGCTTATTATCGTCCCAATAAAACAACTGGGTAGTATCATCCCAAAACCTGCAACCAAAAACGATTCACCCGAATTTCCAAAAGGGCAAAAGGGGTGCAAAATGGAGGTCTAGAATTGAAGGTGAAAATGGAGGTGATTTCCAAAATGCAGAGGCCACGCGAAAAATGACTTTAAGTTGAGTTTTCACCCCCAAAGAATGATCAATACATCCATCACTCACTGCAAGTACAGATTGTTCATGGTCAAAAAAAAAAGTTCCAACCACTGTTTTGGATACAGTAAAGTCCCAACCACCATTGGATACAGGGGCCCAAATAAACAGAATCTCTTTTTGTTTCCCAACATATGCCACCCTTCCACCGATGTATCGTATACAAATCTTTAGGTTGGCGAAGAAGAAGGAAGCCGCATCAGAGGGAGGAAGTCGGGTCGATTTATGTTGACGGGTCACAAATATATGGACGAATTTGTTGCGAAAGTTTAAGAACAGATTTACCTGGCAATTCTGCTGGTGACCTTTTTGCGATGGTGGTCTGTGACCCTTTCAAGGGCTGTTGGTGACCTCCAACCAGGAGATAAAAAGGTCACTTGAAATCACCTGGTATATAAGGTCACTTTTCAAATAAAAATTAACTTTTAAAAAAGGAGAAACTATCTACACCCGGGAAATTTGACGAAAAGATACTGGAAAAATTGTGTAGCAAAAAGTCTTTCCTTTCAAACTACCATATCAATATGGCAAGTGTTGCATATCCAGGTTTCAATT
>OMLO01003788.1_pt1 | contig 12512 bp, 7 predicted proteins | sample 1674811 | NCBI WGS metagenome assembly OMLO01 (sample SAMN06265003, study PRJEB25207) | coral metagenome | isolation source: Coral host | place: Mexico:La Bocana,Puerto Morelos, Mexico | collected 2008-11-13
CCTTTGTACCTTAACATTAACTTAATCACAAATTTGCAGAAATAGTTACCTTGTATAAATAGTTCTGGATTTTCTGCGTGTTTATTTTTCTCCATTCCGCTGATATTCAATATCTGTCAGTTGGGCGATGTGATTTTCTTTCTAACTACTAAGCTGAAACCTCTTTAAAGTATTACAATCTAATATTGCCTTTCAATTGTTGTTTTTTCTTCAGAAACGATTCACCAACACCAGACCTGACCACACCAGCAATGACGACCGGAAATGACCTTTTCAATTTTTTTTTTTATTCGCATTTTAGTTTTAGAGTTAGGCGTTTACAAAAGCACTCGAAAGAAACCAACCTGCGAGCGAAGTGCTCAACCCCTCCCTACTTCTCCCCAATGTTTGTTCACCCCGGGCGCGAGCGCTCGGTTGCTCGCTAGCTTACCCTATCTCCCCTCCTGGGAAATGAGGAGGAAAGTAAACGTCAGCTAAGCAGGCTATTTTAGAGTTTGAAATGTCTTTATAAGGACAAACAAAATGTCCACATAGTGCTATTTTTTTCTCACTTACGAGCCAAGCTGCTAGGAGCGTTTTAATGCTCTAAGACTATTTTTGCTGTCAGTATTGGGATGCTAAAGCTGTGTAATGGGATAGTCAAATAAATATGAAGCATTCATTCTTGTGGTTTGATTAAATGAAACAACAACTGTGACGTCACGAATGAGGAAATGCATCTTGAAAACTTCAACCCTAAAGTTTTCAAGTTCCTAATTAGTATTTCATGTCAGTCTTCCTCAAATGTTCGTTTTTTTTTAATTTCTGCTTCAATAACGAGGGCCTCCCAGGGGAGGTAGCATGTTACCTTGGTCATATTCCCTTGATCTCCTGAAAATTTCACCTTTTCTTCCTTGTTCACTAATGTTTTTGGCAAAGCTTTCTTTTATAGTACAGGTATCTTGTTCCTCCAGATTAACCCCTCGAAATATATGATTATGTTCTCTTGTTCTCCAAAGCCCTTGGGAGGCCCCTATTAATGTCTCTTTGAAGTTTGTCCTCCTTTGAATTATCTGCAGGAATTTAATAAAGATTTTCAACTAAAACAGTTTTCATCTGTAGGAAATAAAGCCTATAAATTGCTAAATTACTTGAGAAGCGCGCAGCTACAAACATATTTTCCGAACATTTGGTCCTCAAACATTTCAATAACTTAGGCAAAATCGACTGTTTAATACCGTGAGATTGACCGCTGAGACAAAGAACCATGACTGTATGAAGCCTTTAATGAAATGCAACATTCAGACATTAATTTCGGACCATCACTCGAACCATCACAGTAATGCATACCTAACCTGGCACGTTATGGCCTTACGGTTTATCCAGAATTAATCCATATTTTGGAGGCCAACCCTCACTAAGCATATATTTAACCCATGATAGGGCTCCTCAGAAAGAAGCCTAATAACAAACATAATGATGAAAACAGACGCAGGATTGTCACGTAAAATTTGTCTCAGGTCTTGGCTCCACCCACCTAACTCGCCGCAACCCCTACCAACTCAGTGGTGATGTTGAGCTATCAAAGGTCAAGGCTGGGAATTGTCTAAGTATTAGAGTAGTGACGTCACAAAAGAAAAAAAGAAAAAACAATACTAATCGGAGATCAATTGTGCAAAAACCCTTCAAGATGATTATCCTTTAAGCTTTATATACTACAAAATACAGAAGCTAGATTTTGACTATCCTCAACTCTACAATCAAATTGTTTAAGCATAGAAACAGTTCCAAATTAGGAAAAACTGTATGCACAACGCTTTTAGTTTTGTATTTGCAGAGCAGAATAGTAGAGCGATATCTTTCCTTCTTATCTGGAGTTTTTTATTTCAGTATAGGTTCCAAAGAAACTTTTTCAAAATATTATTAAAAGCACCGTCACTCAGATATAAGGACAAACTCGTCCACAGGGTCCTCACCTCGAGGTAGAGAGAGGACCGAGAACGAGGTTGCTATAAGGAGTCTTTTACGTTTGAAGGGGGGGGGGGGCTTTATCTAAGTGTATCTGAAAGGGTTTTTTTCCTTTTTCTAGAATTCGAAGTTTAATACAATCATTTAACTATGAAATTTTAAGATGATGTTCACAGAGGGTGTAAGCGATGCCTTTGGGACACGTTGATTTGAAACCGACAAATAACGGGATAAACTTTACCTTTTACCTAAAGGATCCCACTTATAGCATTTTGAGTTATTTTCGGCGTGTAAAAAATAACGTTGAAATAGAAGGTAGCCTGCCGGAAAATATTAGTTTACCAAGATACAAAAACAGTATAGAAATTATAATAAACCATGAAGGAACAAGAATGGTTAAGGATGGAGAACATTGACACGGATTGCAAACGGCGAATGTGAAAAATTCAGGCTAAACTTTTCAAGATGCGCGAACCGCGACGTAGATCCTGCCATGAGATGAACACCAAAAGTCTAAAATGACCTGGTTTCAACCGAAAAAGCGCACTAATCTCTTTTTGTACTATGTTTTCCCTATTTCATCCCTCACTTAACTTTTATTACAATTTCGTAAAATATACCTACTAGGCTTCTTCTTAGAACTGTTTTGTTTGTCAAATTATCTCGCGTCTGTGTTCAACTGCATAAATTGTGATGCAAATATGAGATGTTTAATTGCAGCTAGCTATTAACATATTACCAATATATGGCATATATAGATCAAATGTGTCGTTACGGAAACTAGAGGCTCTTTTTCTTTGCTAGACATAATAAGTTAATTAAATAAATTTAAAGTAAAGTGAGCTAATGGGCTTCGTAAAATTTTCACATGTCAACATAATAAGCTAAATTTGATATGAGTAACATACGTTATTTATCTTTCCTATGGAACTTTATTTGCTTTACAACCCGCAATTTTCCTTCAGGCAGTGGCGTAATTATTACAATAAATAACGAGGTATACCAACGGGCGAAAAATCAACACAAGAAGATGAAACATTCCATACAAAGGAAATGATTTAAATGGGTTTCTCTTTGACTGACAAACATCCCCTAGAGTTACATTCATATCAACATATTTTTCTATTAAAGGTCTATTTTTTAGCTCTTCAGAAGCTCCCAGCTGCTACAAAGATTTAAAAGAGTGTTTTTGTTTGAGTATTTGATATGATATTTGATGTATCGAGGAAAGCGGAAACACTTTTAAGAAACAATACAATTCTCGTATCACATAACGAAGATAGCAGAGAACCTGAGGATGGCGGCTATGAACAAAGCCATTAGTGAACGTCGTTTCAAACAAGTTCGCTCCTTTATAGATTTCGGAGTCAACCTGAATTCAAAAGATACAGACGGTAAAACTGCGTTGATTCAACTGTGTTCTGTTGAGCCAGATTCACTGGCGATTTCCATTGCTTCACGTTTGTTAAAACGTGGAGCGAAAATCGATGTGACGGACAGAAATGGCTTGTCTGCCTTATCAACCGCAGTGGTGAAAGAAAAAGAAGGCATGGTCGCTTTGTTCTTAAAAGAGGCTGGGAATTTTGACCTTAATTCCACGGACATGAAAGGGAACACGGCACTTTTTCATGCAGCAAAGGTTGGGAATTTTAACATCTTAAATGCTCTTGTCATTGCCCTGCAGAAATACCAACTCAGTGTAAACGTGCCGAACAATGAAGGAACCACTCCTCTCATACAAGCCTGTATGAACGGAGATGTCGTCTGTGCGAGATATCTTCTTAAGGAAGGAAAGGCTGCTATCAACAACAGAGACTGGATCCATAGAAAGACGGCTTTGGAATGGGCGAAAATGAGGGGAATCGAGGAAGACATTTTGCTGCCAAATTCCTCACGTGTTGAAAATAAAATGAATGAGAATCTTCAGCGAGAAAACCATTATCAAAGAAGACAATTGCAGTGTCTTGAGGAGGGAAACCAACCGGAAAATGCCGTCACAAGACCTAGGAAATGGGATAAGACATACAAACGTCAGTTTCTACAGGTTTATCGAATTTATGAATGCCAGCTTACAGCTTCGTTCAAACAGGGAAGAAAACCAAAGACCAAAATACTGCAAAGTACAGAAGAGGGCGACAATGCGAAAAAGAAGACAAACATTGATTTCCCGAAAGGAGGAGAACCCTTCAAACTCATGAAGCGAAACTCAGCCAGTAGCTTTCCACGCCCGTATCCGTTTCGGAATTTACAGCGATCCCAATCGTTCACCGAATTCACGAAACTGGCTTTCAGAGATTCTGAGAGACAAGTTTATTCGCCGCCATTTCCGAGAAGTCGCTCGCCTCTTTTTACAGATTCGCGGAGGGTTCAGCAACAACCTTCGGGATCCGAGACTCGTTCGGTGTTGACTGGCTGTTCGACAATAACGACCGTTTTTGAGGCAAAAGAACTTGATGAATAACTATCCCTTTACCTTTATTACATTACTTCTTTTGATGTCTTGGTCAATGTTAAAATTCTCCTTACAGTGGCTCATATATTTTCCTTAGTTAATCTAGGAGAATTAAACATGAGTTTCGAATAAAGGGGTATGGCACGCCCATTTGACAATCAAAAGCTTTCGTTTCGGACTAAAACAACTAAGTCGTACTGAAAAACAGATAATAGAACATTACAGCAAAGAAACTCCTTTATCTCGCATCAAAATCGCAAACAGCTGTAAACATACTAGGCATTGCCTATAACAGTCACTGATAAAATATAGTCGCCCCCCCTCCCCCCCTATTAAACAGCCAAATGGGGAAATGAACTGTGGCCGCTTAAAAGGGGTTAGCTGCTTAAATAATACAGGTAAAAACAATAGAAAAGCCGTCATTAGGACTTTGATTGCTGGCCCGCTGCTGATAGGTGGCCGCTCAACATCCTCAACATGGGTTCGACTGTATGTATCTGATTTTTCCAAGTATTCTCTTTTAGGAAGTTTATATATCTTCAATACGTGGCATATTTGGTTTTCATGGGATTTTTAAGCATACTCAGTTTGCCTTGTGCTTTATTCATACAATATGCCACGACTGTAAATAAAATGAAATAAAAGTTTGCATTTCACGCTAGACTTGGCCGCAAGTCGAGCTGTAAAGGCCGAGCTCTGAAACTGAAACATTTCTGCGGAACTCAAAACATGAGTGCGAAGAGCGCGACGTAGAGTGCTGACAAAATGTCAGCAGTAACCACAATCTCGTTCCCAAAAGCCGCGATCTTTATGGTTAGCACCAAGAAATCGACACTGAGCCACCATTGGCTACGGCCGTCACTTTTTCTACGTATGTTCACCATTTATTGAACTTGAACGCGTGTGCACAATCAATACCACGATATTCTGGGTCAGGTTTCAGAAGCAGATTACAGAGAGGTACCAAACCGTTGCGCGTTGTCACCGTTGACCAAAAACGCGGTGGCTCTGGGGACGAGATTGCTACAGCCGCGAAAAACTTGGATAATGTCTAATGTCATGCTCATGGAGCTGTGAAATATGAGGAGGGAGGGTGCCACACCTTAGTTTAATGTATACTTTATTTGTGTCCTTTGTACCTACTGTTAAATTACAGGGTTGGGTTGTCTTGGTAAGCAAGCAGGTTCTTGGGAATTTATTTTTCAACCTATTCATTATTATTACATAAGTATGAATTAATTAATTACACATTCAGTTCTCAAGCAGATTGATTCTTCAGTGGACAGCATATGGTTCCTTAGGAAGTTCATTCGCTTTAGTTCATTTACAGCCACTGTCCATCGACATGATCAGGAAGTATCCCATATAATTTATTAGTTCCTACAGAAATAAGTTACATAATACTCAAATTACTAAAAGCTTTTTCTGTCTCTATATTAATACAGAACTAACAGTGTAATTGTTCTGTTATTTCCACACAATATTGTGCAAGAGAAAAACTCTTTTCTTGTTTCTTTTGAATTATTTGAAACACTTGCAAAAATTAGAAGGGCTAGAGAATATGGTTTAAGCTAGACTGCTGGCAGCCAGTTTTTCTTTCAGAGGGTGATGAGTGTTTATCAGTAAATTTAAACGTAAAATGGATGAGGCACATTAGGTGCCACATCCATGTCCCAACCCTACTCCTTCCTATCTAAGCATCTTGCATAATTGTCTCTGCCTGATTTTGAAAGACAAACAGACTGCCAGGAGTCTTAGTGAAAACACTTGACTGCAGCTTGTGCAGGCTACCGAACATTTGCTCCCCAACATACAAGACAGTACAGTTAATAAACAGTGTGCAAGTCTGTTTCAATAACTAGACACATACAAATTATTTACTTTTAGAAAATAATGCAATTGCGATTGGTTTAAAACCTTGTTTCTATAACTCAATAGAAACACAGAGCTAGCATAAGCTGTTGATGTAATGATGGTGCAATCAAAGAGAATTTACATTTTGATGATCAAAGTAAACACGTTGATTTTCTTTTTTGCATTGCAGTATTTTCTAAAGGAAATAGAATACATGTTCTCTTAGTTTCTATCAAGTTATAGAAACACTTGTGAAAGTTATTGGGAGAACTTTCACCTGTGTTTCTATAACTTGACAGAAACATGGTACATGTTTTCTTTTTCTTAAATATTATACACTGTCAGTGTTTTAAATAAAATTCTAATTTTATAGTACTTGTATTCTGAAGATGCCATATTTGCATCTAAAGTAAACAATGCCTTTAACAAGTCAATAAAAATTGTCTTATAGTCTAGGAGGGTCCAATACGCAGTTATTATTACTATTATCACTGACTGCAAAGTTACTTAATTGCTTCCAACATCTGCAGTAGTTCAATGCAAATTACAGAGAGTCTTGGTTAACAAGTTGGTGGTCCTGCTGTGGTGTGTACCATCAAACTGAACCAAATTTAGGATGTCCAACAATATTTGATAAAATTTGACAACCACATACGTTTTCAGATATCCTGAAAATTTCTTTGCGACATTTTAGAATACAGTCAACAGAGCAAATATTCCATAAACCAAGGCACAAGGATATGCCACCAGGGGTTGCTGGGAGTCCATTGCAAGTGCCGTGACAAATAACTTTGACGACGCCAAACTACACCAACCAATCACAACAATAGTAAGGATTAATCCCAGAGTTCCTTGAAGTGACATGAGCAGCGACACACCAGACAGTGCTACCATGGGCAGCAGACAGTAACCAAGGACGCTTATGACACACCAGACAGACACTCCCGTTAGACTCATTAAATTAAGAACAACATACATTGCTAAACAACCTAAAGCACTGAAACCATAAATGTATCCAAAGTGAACTTTTCCGTGTAGAAGGAGGAATCCTCCGAAGGCTAGGCAAAACAGCAACGGCCCAGTCAAGTCTGTGTCGTCCATAATGTGAGAATCGGTCGCTTTCAGTGGATTTAAAACTGAAAGTGTTTTTTGCCAAATATGTTCGAAATTGATACCAAGTTCTTCGAGCAGCGGTGGCTCATCTTCAAAATCTGTCCCGTGAGCTTCATCAACTTGTCTTATCCCTTGGTTCATGTTTCCTGTATAGGCTGGCTGGAACTGATGGCCTCCATTTGTTGGATAATTGTAAGTGTAAAATCCTTCGTTACTTCCACCATATTGGCCGGCATGTTGGCCATAATTTTCACGAGGGCCTGCCGAGGTTTGGTCGTAATTTACCGCATAGAAACCATCCTGATAGAAAGTCTGGTTTCCTTGGTAATAAGGATCTTCGTAATTCGACATTTATCCCCGAAATTAACTGTTTGATCGAAGAATTCTGGTATATTCTTTCCACGCTTCGCTAAATTATCGAAAGACACGTTGCTTTAAAATGCACCGCGCATGACTTTCAAAGAACGTTAGCATTGAATGCAGGCGCAGCCGGCGTCGCAAAAGATTTTGTAGTTTATAATTTTATTATTTTAACTTTTATTTTCTATTTATCCGAATACGAAACAAAGTGATGGACGTATGGTTGCTAGCAGGGCAAATTCAGACCCTTCTATACGGAACTAGCGTCTGTTGGAGTTTTGGTTATGTTTGTTTAAAGGTTTCACGAGCATGTACAGGACACTCGCGACCGCAGAACTTGTTGTTATGTGCAATCGCCGGTTCGTCTTTCTTGTACGGATTCCTCAAAACTCTCAACAGCTTTACCGGCGATGGCGCAAATCGCCCCGATTTAACAGCTCGGCATGAAAACGAGGAACCAAGAGACTACAAGGTGAGTGAGTGAGTATTTGCAACGTTGCATGAGCCAATATCGGAGCCATTGTGCCCAACCCTTACCGAAGGTATAAACATCTATGCAAAATACAATAAACTGCACCGCACCAGTGGGGACTCGCGTATACCACAACGGAGCAGATTGCAACCCCTTTTAGATTCAATCGTTAGTAAAACCAGGCTTTTGATCTTCCCTGGGGAGGTTGGAGATTCTCATAAACAAAACTGCAGGGGGTGTAAAAGGTTATTTAAAATCCGATTTGTTGCTAGGAGGATTAACTTTCACTATGTTTTTCGCTTACATTCGAAATTACAATATTAACATAAAAAGGAAAAAAAGATACTTGTATAGCAATTAAAGGTGACATGTTATATAGTTATGTAGTGCAGAAGAATTGTAGAAGCTTATGTTTGATATTGCTGATTAGGATATCCCCACCCACCCACCCTCCATGCAGGGAGCATGGAGCTCTTATCACCCCCGCCTAAATCCACCTACACACGTGTAACCTGCTGTGGTCCCCCAGCCTGCCTGCATTCCAGTTGTACATACATCATGTGTCATCTTGTCATCTGTCTCGCATACATTCATCTAACAATGTAGTTTTGTTATATTCAGGTTCAAAGAGTTACTGCAGAATCAGCTCTGGAAAATTGGTGTTATTCTCAGCTTATGTCCCTGCTTCTTCCCTTCATACTTTTCATCAACATCAGATCACGCTTTATCAAGATGTCCACCCTTGAACTGTGCGCATATTCATGGCTTGCATTGGGTGGAGCCCTAAGTGTTGCCTTTCCGCTATTTGTGTTAAGGTATCACAGCAGCATGCAAGACCAAACAGGAATGAAGTCTTCAGCTCTGAGGCTACCCACATGGGGAATGGACATTTTGGGTATTTGCCTCTGGCTTTCATTTTGGTTCACAGTATCGCTCTCATGGTCCAAAGACGAAGAAGTCACAGTCTATCTTTGGTTGCTCCGTTTTGTTTTATTTCTCCCTTGCCTGATTCCAGCAACTCCAATTAAGAATGACAAGGACCACTCAATGCCATTACCAATCTATTGCGGCCTTGTTGTTTTAACAACTGGCTATCACTGGTATCAAAGTGCTAAAGCAATAACACATGCAGGCTTCACACCTTACAATCTGGGTCTCCCTTTTTCACATGATCTGATTTTCTGTTTTGTTAGTTTGGTTTTATATATTCTATACCCTTCCAAAAGTTTAGGTCTTTCAGTGTCTCTTGCATTGATAATCATAACACCCTTCCTTTCACTTGGTTCTATATTTTCATTGCTAGTGATGTATGACCTTTTCCTTAAAAAAAGACAGCTTTCAAGAAAGGAAGACTAATGACAAAATGTGATGTGCCACGCATTGTTTGTAATGATGATAATAATAATAGTAATAATAATAATTATGAATTTGTTGTGCGCAAATTCCATGCGTAGATGTTCAAATACACATAACAATTAAAAGTACGTTACATGCTAAAAATGAAATTACAGTTTAAAAATATACCTAACTAAAATCTAAAATTCTAGGAAATTACAATAGGGTACTATTCAAACTATGGCAAATTATGAGTTTGACATCAGCATCAATCCTGGTCATGAAGGCTGCCAAAAATTATATTTCATCACGCATCAGCGTTTGCCGGCATTCTTGCCCATCGGACGCTGTCGAAACATCAAGAATCTATATCTCACAAGCAACTTTTTATTAATGTACTGTGCCACAGCATTTTCTCATGGGAAAATCCAAAATATTTGAAATGGAAATTGAAATGGGCTATTCAGTAAAGGGTATGGTTACTGTAATTTTTGGAAATTATATTTTTGTCAAAGAACTACTGGTATTAATAAGATATAGATATTAACTCAAGTTATTATGTTTAGAAGTAATTAATTCATGAGAATACAGGATATTTGAAAAGGTAATTCAATCACATGAAGGATTGATTAGAGCCATTGTTGTGAAACAATAATATTTCATGTAAATATGTGAATAGTGGCAGACTATTTCAAAATTGTATTCAAAGAGCAAATTTCTCAAATGAAGGGGTGCAATGAAGATTATCAAGCGCTAAGTGACTTTAGGAAAACTTCGAGTTAACCAACATTGAAATACCTCCATAGATTGTCGCAGTTTACTCTAGTTTTCATTACTGTCTTTGAAGTAACCAACATTGAAATACATCTCAGTCCTTGTTATAGTTAACTCGTTTTCAGTACTTTCTGAAAAGAACTAGTAACAAAAGTTATTTCGTAGCCATTAATGAAAACCAGAGTAAACTGCAACAATGGCTGGAAGGTTTTTCAATCCTGGCTACCCCAAAATGTTCAAAAAGTCAATTAGGGATTTATTCCACAGACCCCTTCAAATACTGTTTATTACAACTGGACGCACCAAAAGGAAAAACATAAATAACGTCACCACTGTCAAGGAATGTGTGTGGAAGGTAAATTTAAAAATAATTTAATAATCATATTTTAGTAATCTGTCAATGCAAGATATTAATGTTAACTATTTTCTGACCATTGTGATAAATCAATCGTTTGGTGTTTGTGCCTATCATGTGATTAGGAACATGATATGTCAGTTTGATAAATATACTCAATAAAATAGTTATTTTATTACATGGATGTCATCTTGATTTTTGCCAGGCTCTGAATATCAGATCCTGATTGATACAACAATATTGTTGCCTTATGGAGTTCACAGTGTTTGCATCAGCGCTCATAAATATGTACACCAATTTCTCTTAACTTTAGGGACCATTCATTGTTTTTTTGATGGTGGGGGGGTGGGGTAGGTGGACAGTTTTCTGGGGTTTGAATGTTTTTTTCTCCCCTCATATTTGTTTGGTGAGCTATCACGAGCTATAGCTTGTGCAATACTGTTTTGAAATGTTGAAAATCACCATACTGTAATGATAGTGGAAGCACTTGTTTTTTCCCATGGTTCCCCTCATATTTTTTTGTTCAGCAGTTTTTGCTGTGAGGAATGTCTTAAAAATTGTCTAACCCCCCGCCCCTTCCCCACTCTCTCCAATGGAGTGGTCCATTCCTTAGTTTAAATTGAATTGTAAATTGAGAGTGCCTTGCCCTCCGTCCCTACCTCAGCTGAAAATACTTCCCCAAATCCACACCACGTTAAAGTGCCACTAAGATCAAATTCTTGATAACCATTTTTTTTACATTTTGTGCACAATAAGTGTCTCCGAAAGATCTTGCCAATTTTCAATCTATTACGGACATCCGAACTCACGTTTTTTGGACCTCTATTTCCGAGAATTTATGGCCGCCATTAATTTTCCCTGTTCCAGTCTTGGTTGAGAATTGGAGTAAATAACGTCATACTCAAAAATACCACACGGACTGAAATTACAATAACAATTGGTACTGCAATTCTCATAAAGAATAACAAAAAACTTCACTCTTATATTCGTGCAATTTTCTGCATTAATTGTGATTATAATTTTCAACCCGTGTGATATTTGAGAGTATGACGTCATTTACTCCGATAACGTACCATGAAGTGACTTGGAGTATTTCTACGTTGGATGTTTTTTTCATCGCTGGGATACACCTCACACCCAACCCCGCATTTGAATTGTCAGTACCCATTTGTAGAACTGGGTGGAGAGGCCAGGCCTCGAACCTGGACGACTCGATCTGGAGTCCACTGGATTAACCCTTTGCCATCGCGTCTTTCGCGAATTAAATAGATAAGTGGTAAAAACTACGGTGAGACAGTTTATCGGTGAGATTCACAATTCTACTTTTAATATTCAGTATTCATTTGGTGCTCCATCATTTCCTTAAAACTTTGAACCATTTTGTGTCTATACAGTATATAACAGATCATTCAAGTCCCTTAAGGAAAGAATCTTTTTACATTGTGACCATCATTCGTTTATTTTCCACAAACTATCAAGCAATTTGAGGGGCTGGTTGACGTTTCACGTTGATAAGAGGTTAAAGTAACGTGTGTTATTTAGCTCGAGGTGTAGGTTAATGGGTCAAATATGAATTGATAATTTCAATTTTTCAAAAGGTTTCCGTCAACCAGTTTTCGTTTCAAAATCTACAATGATGAATAAAAGTTTTTGGGACACTGATGTAATGCAATCTTTGTTCTGCAATTGAAAAAACACTGCTAGCATTTTGAAAAGTACGTTGCTGCCCCACCCTACGTATGTTACTCAATACAATGTTGAAACTTGAGAGAAATTGCACGAACATAACTTGAATATGGTTGGTGGGGTGTGGCTGGTGGTGGAGGGGGAGATCGGAAGAGCACACGTCT
>OMLO01003790.1_pt1 | contig 12510 bp, 13 predicted proteins | sample 1674811 | NCBI WGS metagenome assembly OMLO01 (sample SAMN06265003, study PRJEB25207) | coral metagenome | isolation source: Coral host | place: Mexico:La Bocana,Puerto Morelos, Mexico | collected 2008-11-13
TATAAGTCACGAGTTGCGTTACTTGAACAAATAAATGTTTTGCGACACCAGGTATTTGTTGTACTGAATAGCCACAACCATTCCAGTGTCTACACCGGAGTGAGTGAGTGAGTGAGTGAGTGACACATTTGCATATCGGAGTCCACATAAAAACTTTGTTTCAACGCTTCGCGTCTCCACTCGTTAAAAATGAAGTAAAGTGTCACATAATATTTGGAATATTTGCGATTTGTGAAAGATCTAAAGGTCTGTAAAACTCCACAAGAAAATTTACAAATAAACGTATTTAGAACTAAGGCGATACAATATAATTGCATGCCTTTTAGTGCAGATTAGTCTATCATGCTTGGGTAAGTAACAAAAATCTTGTAGCTGGTAAATGTTATTTACAAAAATAATTAATCAATTTATTTTACTAAATTTGAGAGTTTGCAATCAGCTAACTAAACAAACCAAAATATTGTCTGTACAGAAAAAGTTCAATATCTATAATATTTTTTTTTACATATTGGAAAATATTTAGTGTCTGTTTCCTCGCTTGCGAGCCCCACCCACAATACTTAGAAAGGCTCATCACTTGTTATGATATATGTGCTAACTCATACTTTCAAACCTCTTTCCGGATTGACAGCCTTGATCCAGAATGTTGTTCATATTATGCAGCCAAACAATCATCAAACTATTTCTTCACTTAAACTGCGATTTAATTTTCAGTAACACAACGCATAAAATTCTTATATTAACTGCACGGACAAATGCGCCGAAGATTAACCTGTACTGTAACTACAGTTTGAGTACTTGGCAAATTTAAGACATATACCTCTGTAATTACTGCCTGGTTCTTCGTGGTCTGAACTCTCAAAGTCGAAGAGAAACTGTAGAAAATTAACGAAAACAATTAAAATACAATGTATCTAATTGAGTTGAGTTGCATCCATACGTACGATGAAATTCAAAACAAATGCAGACTCAATTTATCAAGAAATCAAGTAAGCTTATAAATACCTCGACCGGCGGCAAATTTCCAATCTGAGCAACTGAATTGTTGAAGTACTTTTCCCATTCTTCTGCAGTAAAATCTCCAAACGTTATACCCTGAATGTGGTGAGGATCGAACGAGAATAATTACACGACACGTCGGTTTATAAAATTCTGTTTCGTTTGTTCTACAAATTGACGGTAAGAAATGTGGCAGTGATTTTTCCTTTTTCTCACCTCTTCTGAATTAGGCATTTCTTGAGCCACAATGGCGCTTGATTAGCTTTAGCTAAGGAAATCCATGGGGAAAATTTTCTTTCAAACCTCACAGATCAACTTTCGACTTCCATCTTCCTCAAGCTAACTCACGCATGAGCAGAGACGCGGTGTGACGTCACTTTGCGTCCCGTTGATACAAAACATGTCCCGAAAATAGTCACTAAAGTCCCGCTGACAAAATGTGTGAAATCTTCTTTAGTTTGTTTGCGAATGATTGTAATTAAACAGAAAAAGCATAGCCCCGATGCATATACATTAGAAGCTGTGGGTTTTTTAGTCATTTGCTTTGTTGCGTTCTGGGACAGATTTTTATGCTTTAATAAACACTATCGATTGTGAACTCGAAATATTACAGAAAAATTTCAATTGAAAAACCGAAGTATCGGTTGAATCGCATAGCTAAAGCTAAACATTTTGTATTTTTGTGAGCCGCGCAAGTGCGCAAACCGATGGAAATCCTTTCAATCTCACTGTCGTACTTTTGAGCGTGAGTGGCTTCCTCAGATTCTCTAAATATTTAAATTTCAGCTCAAAATTTGGCAGGCATTCATTTTCTGTGAATTTCAGCTCATTTCCAAGCTGATATTTTCGTAGCACGAGTTCCCTTTTTGTTTTCATGATAGCAACAATGATTGTTTACTCGCGACTCACGTCAGCAATATCTCTTAAATACCCTCTCTTCGATAGCCAATCAGAACGCGAATTTACCTTTAGCTATGCTATACAATGTAAAACTGATTCAGTTTACGCTATCGGAATCTTTGCGCTCTCATCTGTTGCAGAAAATATACGAAACTAAGGGCCTGATTACATGAGCCGGGCTGGCTCGGTTTGCCGAGATGACTTTAGGCCCTGCATTACATGGTAACATTGGGCCCGGTTTTGCCGAGATGACTTTTATTACCCGAGGCAGCCCGGGGCGAGCTGAACTTTGGCGCGAACGCCTTTAGTTGGCCCAGCAAGCCGGGCTGGCCCGGTGAACACGATTACAGGGAAAATTTTCAGCCCAGTTAGCCGGGATCCCGGTATCGCGATACCGGGATCTCGGCTAACCGGGCTGGCCCGGTTGTCATGTGCATGTAATCGCGAAGTTGATTTTTGTTGCGATTTACAGACGTGCCGAGATCTCGGCAAACCGAGCCAGCCCGGCTCATGTAATCAGGCCCTAAACCTTAACATACGATTGCGTTAAGGGTGACCATTATAGGGTCGGTGTGTGCAATTACGAAAACAAATTTTGGCTGCACAATTAGAAACGAAAATGTAAGACAAAAGTTCTAAAAATGTTCAAAGAGAGCCCTGCGACCGAAATGATAATATGGTCCAAAACTGAAAACAATATTATTGCCAGATATGGTGCTGAAAAAAAAAATTCTTGCCGAGAAAAATTGCGCGTTGTTTTTTTCGGTCTGTCAAATTTTGGAACTGAAAGGTGAAAGTTGTTAAGTATTTCTTCTATATTCTTTTCCTTTTAGCTAGATCACCTATGGACCATCGTTAGACCTGAGATATGATAATCGACAGAATCTTGCTTGACTCTGTTCAAGAGCTTAAATGCAAATAATTACTAATTGTCTCATGCAGGTGGATAAATTGCAGATCACTCTTTGTTCATTAATTCAATCCAGCTGTAGGTCATTCTATTACCAAATATGGTAATGTGTATTTATTAGAAGATAAAACTCCATTTCTGTTAGGATTGACGTTAGATCTCGGGGTAAAGTTAAGTTATAAATCGCTAGCTTAAAACATTAATTCAAGATGGGAAATCATAATTTCATAAGTTCAGTTTGTGAGAGTTCAAAAAAGATTACAATTCGTGGGCGTTTGAATTGTTGGACAGGCATATAAAAAGAATGCAAAAAGCTATTTATAGTTTTAAAAGCTGTCTGTTGAATTTTCGACGATTTCTCAGCTCTAATTTCAAAATTTCAACCCATTTCTCTACCAATAGAGTACCTGTATGGTCTTGTATTGAATTGTATACCGAATAAAAACAAACCCATGACTCAGCAATGATAGACTGATATGAAAAATTTATAAATATGTCAGATTAGGTTCGTTTCCCTGTCGAAAGTGTGTGGTATATAATTGCTAAAAGTCACGAGCAATCACTTTTCGAGGTTTCCGCAAACATCTAAAAGAATGTCTTCTTTGAAGATTTTCAAGCGTAAATTCGCAACTGCTGTCTGTATCGTGACTATTTTACTTGGAATCATATACCCACTATGTTTTAGTTGCTCGGGTAAGTATATTTTTCAGTGTATAACGTGTAGACAATTCTGCAGTGGAACTGGGACAGCTCAATCCTAGAGCGCTTGTCTCAGGTACGGATTGAACAATTCGGGTTTGAGCTAAGGCCAAGAACACTGCATGTTGCTATTTGCAGGGAAGCCACTTTACTCCGAAATGCCTCAGTCCCGGTCATGAGATGTTATTGGCTAACTACGGTGACTTGATAAAATGTTAGGGTAAATTCACTTCCTCATCATTTTACCTTACTGCTCTACTTCGCAACGAACATGAAATTAACTCCACATCCACACTATTTTTCTTAACTTTAGTCAGGTTTACCATATCTCTTAATTTTTCATGTAAGTCATAAGATCTACTCATGTTTCACTATTTGTTATGTGCCTTGAATTCGGTTTTCCTGCTAATGGAATGATTTTCCACCAGCAAAAGAGATCTACACCATATTTTAACCCACTGCTCTCTGAAACGTCTGCAATAACTTTCCACTCTGTTTTTGCTTCATCTTTTAGCAGCGTTCAATGGTACGCTACATAAAATAAAAAATGTGCAGGCCTATGAAAAAGATCAGTCGTAGAAGCATAGACGGAGGCGACAGAGCGTTTCAGAAAAACATCTTTGCGCTGTCTATAGCGTTTAATGTGTCCGTAATCGGACTTATGACATGCAGGAGGAAGTAGTTGTTTATATCGTCCTGCTTCGTGGTGTTTGTAAGGTAGGTTTGTAGCCTTCGTAAGGCAGAAAATGTGCGCTCGGAAGTCGCCAATGTCACAGGTTATGTTAAATACAATCTTAACAGAATGTGGATCTCTACTAGCAACGTTTTAGTAACAGGAGTTACGTCGATAGCTTCGCAAATGCGGCCTATGATACAAATGCGGCCTTGATATAATATCTCGTGTAGGTGGATAACTGGGTCAATTTTCGCTATTTATTTCCATCCAGGTTGTTCCATCAGAAAACAGGGATAATGCATATTTTTTAGAAGATATAACTCCATCTCGGTCAAGAATGACGTTAGAACTCTGGGTTAATCTCGGCACCGAAATGTGGGGGCACTGAAACTCCAAATTTCATTTTTGGGGCCACGGTGGGGGCTGAAGTCCCTCGGCCCTGCTGTTCCGCGGCCTGTGATGGAATGGAAAAGTTTTTTTTTATAGGAATCCACTGTTGTTATAGCAAGATTAATTTAGTTTTGTTTTGTTTTGTTTTGTTTATTCAAAGACGACGAATGCCGCGAAATCATATTCAAGGAACCACTTGAAAACAGAGCAATGAAGAATCACGTGATCAGCAGCGAGGAGGTCCTTAATGAAGGGACCTGTCGAGTGTTGTGTTATATGGAGCCTAATTGTGTGTCCATTAATTTGGGACCTTTAAAGGGAGAAACGCACAAATGCGAGTTGAATAACGCCACGGATGAAAACCATTTTATCACCTTTCTTAAGAACGAACCAAGTTATACCTATATGGCCATTAAGGTAACAGTCTAGTTATACTTTTAAAAGGATGTATCTTCATGATTCAATTCCCGCCCTTCTTACAAAACCAGCCCCTTTTCTGATAGGCCTCTCGTTGAATGCATGTGTTTTGGTGAAAAAGGATTCCTATATATCATGAAACATAAACATTATCTGTTAATTAAGCTCGATTTCTCTGCATAATACGATCTAATATTAGTCGTTAAATAAAATGAATTAAAGGTGTAGGGACATTCATGACTCCCTAGATAGTAATTGTCCTATTTCTCTAAAACTCCAGTACTAGCAAGTACGTTTTGTAATACCATGCGATTTAAATTCCATTTAAATTTATTCCTCTAACAGAATCCTTGTAGTAGCAGCCCGTGTTTGAACAATGGCACCTGTCAAGCTGGATTCACCAGTAAAGGTTTTCGCTGTATTTGTCACCCTGGATTCAACGCAACAGATTGCTGTCAAGGTATCCTTGGCTTTCACTGTCACGCAATAAAAAAATAATTCGAAAACCATTCGGTAGATAAAGTCAAGAAATTGTGATGTTATGGAAGATTAATAAAGAAGTCACTTGTCCAAGTTTGAAGTCTGTACGTTTTTCTTAACTTTAGATATTCGTCGAAATATTTTGCGCAAATTTATAGAGCCCAGTATGGAGCAGCCATATTGATGTACCTTAGTGGTACACCAACATGGCGGCCACAAAATAGTGTAATCATCTTTAACCTTCTTTAATTTGGCTATCTAAGTGACTGATTGTCTGTACTGAAGAAACAGGCAGTTATATACGCACTTTTTCTAATACTTTAACTTCTAAAATGGTTAAATATCACGAGATAAGAATATATTTTTTTGAAAAACGCTTTCTCAGCTTTATGTCACTCACCGTCATAACTCTTAAATTCTCACTGCGCTGGTTTCCAGAGGAAGCAGGCTACTCAGCTGAAAAAAAGGGGTACACAGATATAAATTTACCCTCTCTCATGTCTAATGAGGATAAAAACATTAGTGGCTCTTTAATTTTGGATTTAAGAAAATGATGACATCATGGGCAAACCAAGAATAGTATGTAGACGGTATGCTGGAAAGTTGTAAACAAAATCTCCCGAGCTAATTTCCGAGCCTCATTTTGTCTTCTTTCGCAGGTTACAAAAACTGTGCTGAGATCTACAAAAGTGGTGCAAGAAAAAACGGTGTGTACACTATCAAACCTGACAATTTGTCTGCCTTTGATGTGTTTTGTGATCACACAACAGCCGGTGGGGGGTGGACAGTGTTCCAGAAGAGATTGGACGGCTCGGTTGATTTTTACCGCAACTGGACTGATTACAAAGTTGGTTTCGGTGACCTGAATGGTGAATTTTGGCTCGGACTGGACAACATCCACCGCCTGACCTCAGATAATAACGGCATGCTGCGTGTGGACTTGGAAGATTTTGAAGGGAATACTGCTTATGCCGAGTATAACAAGTTTGGTGTTATGAGTGAGAACAACAAGTACAGGCTGATCCTCGGCTCTCACTCAGGTGACTAAGTTTAAGAAAAGTATCAAGTCCCTATGTGTTCAATCGCTAAGCTTGTAGTTTGATGCCATAAGTAAAATTAACAAATAGAAGTTGATCCTCTACTCTTTCTCAGTTAACCCGCTTCGTTTCCTGACACTAAGTTTGTTGAAACAATACCTTTTCAACAACACGTCGGTCAAAACAACAAGAGTAGCTGAAAGGTTTAAAAGCGAATTTCTCAACATCTTAGAGACAAACGAAGGCGCTTCACATCTCGTTCTAACTTTTTAAAATGACGCATATATTTACCTTAGTACTTTTTACTAGACAATTATTTAAACAATATAATTACATTCATATTTATTGCTTCGTTCTTCGTGATCGAGGGATGTGTCTAGTGATTCTGCTCTTTAGGCGACATTATCGTCATAGAAGACAGTATTATCACCATCATGACTGGAAATGGTTCTCTCTGACAATTTACTTTCACAAATTATATTTGCCTTGCTGATAATAATTTCATTTTTTTTTTCAGGAACTGCTGGCGACTCTTTCTCTTATCATAACGGTAAACCATTTTCAACTCGAGATCAAGATAATGATGACACAGACGGAAACTGTGCCAAGTTGTATCATGGAGCCTGGTGGTACAGAAACTGTCACCTGTCTAACCTGAATGGCAAGTATCATCACAATAATCCCTCGCCCTTTGGTGTTGGTGTGAACTGGGAAAGCTTCAAGGGACATTATTACTCTCTGAGAAACACCGAGATGAAAATAAGACCAGTGGATTTCTGATCTTTTCTCTTCTGTTTTGTTGTTCTAAATATATTGACAAATTGTAAGCCAGTAATTACAACGCGGGCTCAAGCAAATATTAACTTGAACCTTAGAGACAGAACATCATGAACATTAAACTGAGAAAAATATCATGCGGAAACGACAAGATAAAATGAAACCAAATCATTGATTATGCCATATCTAAGATGAAGATGGCACCTAAAATATTAAAATACCTTACCCTAGAGGGGACTCGGGAGTCCTCCTCAATTGTTAAAATAGTTTTAATTGTTAGGCATTGTATATGTAGCTAGGTCTATTCAGTCTTATTACACTTAAAGATCAATCTTTTACAGTCTTTTACACTTAAAGATCAATCATCTTTTCTCTTCAAGCTGGGAAAGCTTGTTGAAACAGTGTTAGATAGTGGAACAAACATTCCAAGATTCAATGAAACATGAATCTAGAAGTGAATTTGAGTAACTGAGCTTTGCTGCTAAAACTATCGTCTTTGTCGTCATGAAGTGAAGGAAGTTACTGGGAAGTTACTGCTGTTTTAATGAGTTTCATTAAGAAATAATTATCACGATACCTTATGTAAACAAACGTACGTTCGCAGGTACAGGTTGCGCTGACCTTTGACACTCAGCTCAGCTCAGATAGGTTTTTTTTAACATCTTCTCCACTTTTCAAAACATAGTAGATTACTTGACAAATTTCACGCGTTTTCTGTGAACGAAGATGATGATACTGTTTGAATTGACTGTAACAAACTGTATTGAAATAAAGGAAACTTGAAATAGCTGAAAAGATTGCGTTACACAGACACGCCTGCCCTTAACTACATAATTCTTAAGAGGAGAGAAATGTACGTGACGTCACAATCAGCTTTTTATATACTATAACCTTGAGTTATATAGTAAAAAAATTGCTTGAGAATGTCATTACATTTAGGCTTCCAACTTTCAATTGATATTATTGTTGTATTACTGATTTATGCCCATGTTTTGTAAATTTTATTCACATCAACGTCAGGGATGTCCTGCGTCCACTTCGGTGAATAATTGTTAATTATTTTGGGTAAGTTAGCACTGTAGTTTACGGGTGTATTTATGTTTTGTTCTTTTACGGGATTAATGCTACCATATAATCTAAGAATTTCATTAACTAATAGCATAAAGGAGGTCTTTTTATTTTGTGCTAACTGAGTTGACATTTGGAGACATTGTTTAGCGATATTATTTACAGGGAAGTCTTCAAGATTATGATTGAAAATTCATAATTATGTTGAAAGGCTCGTGAATATGCTGGGAGGCTCGAGATTCTGAATGAAGATTCATAATAATGCTTAGAGGCTCATGATTATACTGGCAGGCCCATAATTATGCTGAGAGGCGCTGAAAACTTGCAGCAGCTATTACGTTCGGACCACTTTTATATATGCTGATCCAGCAAATTTTATTCCGACAAGAGACGTTCGTTTTTGTTAAAGTATACTGCAGTGGATTATGGGCCACACGTAATTATAAGTTTGACAGGCCTTAAACCATACATAAATATATTTTTCTGTGTTATCGGCTATACTCAGCTACAGAAATTCCATTTTAAATTTTATTGACAACAATTCTCTAAGTCGGAATTCTTTTAGAAAATGTTGATCTCACTGAGAAGCTTTACATGATTCTCACCGATGAAGAATGACTAACATTACTTCTAGTAACCATGGTTACACATCACAGCCTGACGTTTTGGACGCTATAACTTCCACATGAATTAAAAATTCACTAAGTTAAGTTGATCGCAGTATGTGTCTGTTGGGTTTCAGTTATCTCTATTTAGTTATTTTTAATTATCTCTATTTTAGGCTTTCGCAATAACGACTGCTGCTAATTAGTTAAAAGTTTACAGCAGACAGGTGCAACATTATGCCCCTCTTGGAGGAAATTTATTAAATATTAAGGTTTAACAAAGTAAGTTTCAGTGTTAAAAAACGTTTTTACCAAAGGACTCAATGCCAGTAGAGGCACTCACACAAATTACTGGGGTTTTTTAACCAGCTGTGGTAAAAATAAAAGCAAATAAGGATTTAAGGCATGATTAATAATGATTAATTCAGATCTTGTGCAAGGGATGACAATTGTATTTAGCCTCCGACAAATTTACAAACCATAATTGATCTAGCTAGATAGTAGGGAGTTTAAGCAACGCGACGACGACGCCGAGGACGACGCCTAGTAAAAAATGAATTTATATTTCACAAGCAAAATTCGCGATTGTTTAGATCTGCTCGGTACGCCAATGGCACTATAAACGTGTTTAAGCCAAATATGCAAAGAGGGCGTTCAATTCCAAATAGAAATACGAAAAATTAGCCGTCGTCGTCCACGTTCCATAGACGACGCAGAACTTGGTCATTTCACGTTGTTGTTATGCTGAGGACGCCATGGAAATAATAAAAAAGAAAGAACAGAGAACAATAACAAAGAATAATAACGCACGTGCACAGCTATTGTTTTGCTCATTAAACCTTTTGTTTGGTGACGTTCTCGTTGCCGTCGTCGTCGTGGTTTGCTTAAGCTCCCTAGTGTGCTTGTCACATCTCCTAAAAGAGGTTTTTTGCTATATGTCGCTGATAAAAGGCAAGGTTGGCGAGTACTACCCTCGCGATTTGAATAGAGACATTTAAAACAATGTAAGAAAACGGCAACTTTGTTACTAAGAAAACGTTGAGCTAAATGTTCAAGCACTCTTCTTCCCTTAAGACTGATAGTATGACACTTCCCGATGATAATGAGGTAATAATCCGCATGTGATGTAAATACTGCTAACAACAGGATATTCACAATTCCTTTATTCCCCCTCGGTTATATCTAGTCTGTACTGCAGGCATCCCCCCTTTCCCCTGCCTTTAGTAAAACTGCTAGAACTTTCTGTTTTCCGAGATAACTGTCGCCGATCACTACTCTCGTAATAAATTGCAACACAGTTAAAAGTATCTTCGGCTGCTGTGGTGGCCGTGCTTGAGGACGCCGAGTTTAGTGGTTTTATCATCCATGCCATCCAATTTTGAGATCTTTTAAGAGTTATTTGTTTTATTTCGGACTGTACTTCTAAGGAAAGATTTGCTGGAGATGGTCGCTCGTGTTCAGGTAGACTCATCTTTTCGTGGAAATCTTGAGCAAGCTGTAATAACAGTGTAAAATGTCTTCGATCTCTTGTATAGGAGAATCTTTGTTTATAATATTTGCGTTATTGCATAAGCGATGCATTTTCTGGTGGAGCTGCAAAAACTTTAGTACTGAATATTGAAAGGGCATAGCATGAGTACTGACTGTCCCGGCGAATTTAAGTCCGACGTACTGAATACTTTCAGTGTGGGACACAGAAACTTTAAATTTCAAAAATAATTTGTAAGCTCATTAGTCCATTTGCCACCTACCCACTTTTGCTGTTTTAAAAAGCCACTTTCAACCAAAGAGCCAAACATGGAACTACATACTAAGCGTGAAGAGCTCTTTCAATATTTGTGGTCAATTTATGTCTAACTTGATTAATTCACTGCACACAGTCGTATGTTCTTGATGCAAAATGTAAACAATGATGCTAACTAAGATTCTCCTATAGCACTCGCTGAGGAAATACCCTTCTTGTGAAGTGGCTCGTTTGACTTCATTATTAGGATGATCAGCCACCGCCCGTGGTTTCTAAGACAAGGAATCGACACACTCCATGCGATTTGGACTTTAGTCAGTCCAACTATCATCACTTTATTACATGACAGTAAAATTACTTCACTGTGATTGGCCGAAAGCACACAAATTTATGGTAATTTCAATGCTGTTAAAATTAATCGGACAAAAGCTCGAGATATTTGCACATAATGCAAGGGATCTCCGCGAATGAAACGATTTTTTTCCAGGTACAAACTCGCGCCTTAGCGCAATTTTCATTCTTTCTTTTCTATTGCAGTTTATAAAAACTGCAGTGAAATCTACAAATCTGGTGCAAGAAAAGACGGTGTGTACACCATCAAACCTGACAATTTGTCTGCCTTTGATGTGTTTTGTGACCAAACAACAGCCGGTGGGGGGTGGACAGTGTTCCAAAAGAGACTGGACGGCTCGGTTGATTTTTACCTTAACTGGAGCGATTACAAAGTTGGTTTCGGTGACCTGAATGGTGAATTTTGGCTCGGACTGGACAACATCCACCGCCTGACCTCAGATAATAACGGCATGCTGCGTGTGGACTTGGAAGACTTTGAAGGGAATACTGCTTATGCCGAGTATAACAAGTTTGGTGTTATGAGTGAGAACAACATGTACAAGCTGATGCTCGGTTCTTACTCAGGTGATTTGCTTCGTTTCTACTCGCTACTTCTTAGAAACAATAACTTTATAAATTTATACAGTTATGCGTACCAAATCTTGTGGCTAAAACAACAGTTAGGACTACTGAAAGAGCTGGAATCTATCCCGGCGGGAGGGGGATTCTTCAGACTACCATCCCTACTCTCGACAGCACACAGATGTAGCAAATATCGCTCAGACAACTGATTTCTTTTCGTTATCTCCTTTGTCTTCCGCATGATAGTTAATCATTTCTTAACGTATTGTTTTAGGAACTGCTAATGACTCTCTTTCTTATCACGGTGGTCAACCATTTACAACTCGCGATCAAGATAATGATAACAAACCGAATAAAAACTGTGGCAGTTTCCGCCACGGCGCTTGGTGGTACAATAGGTGTCACCTGTCTAACCTGAATGGCATCTATCGTCATGAAAATCCCTCTCCTAGGAACGATGGTGTGAACTAGAAAAAGTGGAAGGCAGCCAATTACAGCCTGAAGAGGACCGAGATGAAAATAAGACCAGTGGATTTCTGAACTTTTCTGGTTTGCTTTTCTTAAGAGGTATTTGTCAAAACCAAGAGAGGGTGACATATAACTGTAAATTACTTTACAGATGGGAATTTTTAAAACTGTGTTATTTGGATTGTAATATGCCCTACTTAAATTTAAATGCAAAGCACCGAAAATAAAATAATTTTTTTTTCTTGCATCTGAGCGGGCCGGAATTCTCGATCCTGGAATTTGATTGGCTAAGCTCTCGCACGTGACCGGTCCAGCCTTTTACGATACGGCCCACGGGCCGAATTTTTTCCCGCTGTAGCAATCAAGGCGGCTCGTTAAAAGTATTAATGTTTACAATGTTAGTTGTAAACATCCCCGTGTAGTGA
>OMLO01003791.1_pt1 | contig 12510 bp, 11 predicted proteins | sample 1674811 | NCBI WGS metagenome assembly OMLO01 (sample SAMN06265003, study PRJEB25207) | coral metagenome | isolation source: Coral host | place: Mexico:La Bocana,Puerto Morelos, Mexico | collected 2008-11-13
TATAACCAAATTACCTTGTTACCCCCACCGACGCAGCACCACAGTTTCTTTAGAAACTTTCACCCTTTATTCAAAAATAAAACAGCACGACAAACCTGCAACAGTTGCATCCTCGGCGAATATGTCGTCCTTAGGAACAGTAGTAGCGGACTTCTTCTTTTTAGTTCCTTTGGGTTTGCTTGGAATATCACTAAATATGTCGCCCGAGTCTCCAAACAGGTCGTCGTCGCCCAGAGGTTTCACCACTTTTCTCACCTTACGAGCCTCCGCTTTCTTCACTGAAAATAATTCATCATCGTCGTCCTATAAACAAACAAGATGGAACAGGCATTAAAACCTGTGGTGTGGCTAAGAGAAACAAACCGGCGTTCTTTCCGTTGGTTATTTAGCGTGAAATAAACGTCAACAGAACGGTTGCTTTTGCAGACTTCTGCTAGTAGTCAGACATTGGTAGATTTTCGGTCGCCCTTACAGAATGTAAGGTGGATGTATACAAGCAATTTTTGTGTGCCGGTGAACCAAACCTCAAAATAATAGTTTACGAACGTAGCAAAAAAAATCTACGAAAAATGAAGAAGATTGAGACGATGGTGGAACAGTGAGGTTAACTCTACAGCTTAATGTTCCGAGACCCACTACGCTTCCCATAATATCAACAACACTCAAATTTTTTCAGCCAAATCGTCCACCTTTAAATCAAAGGAAACTTAAAAAAAGTAGTTTACTACGAAAGAAAAACGAAAAAGGAACAAGGATAGTTAGGGATGAAGAAAATTAATACGGACTGCAAACGAAAAACTAAAAAATTGAGGCTAAACGTTTCAAGATGTGCAAAGCGTAACCTAGTTCCTTCAATTTCAAACGGCTGTTTTTTAACATCAAATTACGGACCACAATTTCGCAACTGGTCTTCCCTGATGTCAATAAGCATGATTTGTAAAATTAAAATGTCTTGAGACTTTGCGGGGGCAGGGCGGGTGCAGTACGAAAACGTACGTTAACCTTCAGCCAAATATCACAATAATTGGAAAAAAAACCAAAACATCCAAAACTTTTTCCAATCACTTTTTAAGAAAAATCATAATTTTCTGTAGAATTTATGAAAACTTCCGAAGGCCAGCACATATGAGTTCTTTATGAATAATTAAATTCTACAAAAGACATCTGCCGTGTCTTTGACACCCAACAGAGTTATCGTTAATCAACTGCAAAAGTTTCTTTCCACTATTCCTCAAAGCACCAACAAAATAATTAATATATAGATTAAGTCAAGCCTGAAAGCGGAGCTTCCATAAAAATCAATTATAAGAGGGTGGGTATTTGAAAATAGCCGACATTTAGTCTCAATTAGCGTAGTCTAGCCAACTGCTATTTCAAAGTTCGTATTCAAATTTGGATACAAATAGGTCTATATTTAGAAATTTAAACTTCCTCTCTACCTAATGTTATACGAGGACAATATTCGTAACTTCAAACATGCTAGTTTCTTCTTCATAATATTCAATAGAATTGAACAATTTCTTTCCTGCAGACGGTGTTAATTCATGTATTTTTTGGGAACACTCAGAGGTCCTCAAAGTTTTGTCAACAATCTTGGCGGGCGAGAAGCTCTCTTTACAAAACCATGGAAACAGTAATTGCTTGAAAAACATGCAAACGATACTCGGTAATTTTACCCTTCCCATTTACCTAAACTAAGTGTAATGGGTTTTTTTTCTGTCACATCGTTTTATTATTTTGACAACTGTTATCGTTTTACAAAACCAAACTGGCGCCAAAGAAAGCAAACGTTTCAAAATTACAAGACATCAAATTGAAGGAACACATTGAGAAATCAAGTGACTCCGCGCGAGAGAAATACGACACTCGTGGGCACTGTTCCCACGTGCGTTTTCTCCAAGTTGGAATGTATGGATTTCTTAACAGTCCACATCGGGTGCGACGTCACTTTTTTGATGTGCGTGGTACTCACGAAGCCAGATCAGAAACAACGACCACTTTCTCTCATTTTATTACCGTGATCAAAATGACGCTTTTTTTGTCGACAAGAAACGGCAGCCGGGTGATTATTACGGACGGCAACTAAACAAAAGATTACCAATAAAAATCTTTCTTTGATATCACATCTAAATCAAATGTCAAATGTTTCCTTTGGGGTGATCAGAATCTGGATCAGTGATCGAAGATCACTCAGATCATGCGCATCAAAGGAACCGTTGAATCCACTCATGGACCGGTTCTTTTGATGCGCCACGATCCGAATGATCTTGGATCAATGATCGTGATCACCCCAAAGGAACGCACCCTAGTAAAGAGAATTCCGTGAAGGCCGCGACATCGCTACTTTGATAGATCATCCAGTTATCCCAAGTAATACTATAAGGAATGTATGACAACAGTAAAGAGAATATGTATGTTGACATCAGGGCTTTAAGGTTTATAGCATTAAATTCATCCCAACTAGTACTATACGAAATGTACTGAGACGAGTAAAGGCAATTTGTATGTTGACATCAGAACTTGAAGAGTTTATAAATCGTCAAATTGGGCATTATTATGAGGAAGGACAGAGATGAGCACTGCGTTACAGTATTGGAGTGGAGGTCAGAGGAGGGAAGAAGACCAGATCGACCTAAAACAAAATGAAGGAAGATGACTGAAGAGTGAGAGTCATGAGCGACTTTCAGGCCTCTCAGTAGAGCAAATTGAAGTGGGTAAAAAAGAATGTCAAGGCATTATGAACCTTATGGCATGGAGAGATATAAATAGGAAAATACGTAATCAAATTCTCAGTGGCAACTAGTATTTTAAGATATGAAAATAAACCTATGAGGAGAGTTTGCGTTAGTCTCCTTCACAACTATTACTTGGCATGTCACGAAACGCGCCTTGTCACATAGCGTGACAAACCCAATAATGGCCGAGAAAAAAGATGAACGGTCACTAAAGTGAGGACGATTAAAAGTACTTACATGAAGAATAGAGCTGGCTTGTGTCGCAGCCTTCTTGCTGGTTTGAGGAATAGCGGCTTTTTTAGCATCATTATCAGCAACTGTTTTTATCTCCTTTTTGGCTGGTATGTTCACAGCAAACAATTCATCATCATCTCCGAGAGGAGAAGAAAACGTTTTATCCGCAGTCGCTTTTTCGCTTTCCTTCTTTTCGGGCTTAGTTTCTTTTTTCGCTGAGCTTGAAGCAAGCAAGTCCTCGTCTAAGGCTGGCGCCTTTTCCTTCGCTGTAACTTTCGCCTCAGATTTTGTGGGTTTTTCCTTTGCTGTGTTATTATCGTCTTTTTGGACAGCAGAGAACAAATCATCGTTATCAAGCGGCGAGGAAATCTTCGATTCCGCAGCCTTGATGGGCGTTTTCTCTGACTTTGGTTCAAGTTTTCTCTCTTGCGTTTTACCGCTAACTGTAGAAAATATGTCGTCTGCGGGAGATTCCGCAGTGAATAAACTCGCAGATGTGTCTTTTCCGACTAAAGGTTCTACCGTCTTAGCTTTGCTGTCGTCCTTCGCATCACCAACCGAAAAGAGATCGTCTTCATTGCTGACCGAAGTCTTTGAAACCGCAGGCTCTTTTTTGTTCGTTTTCTCGCTAGAAACAGTAAATCTATCCGAATCATCGCTAAAAAGTTCGTTAGATTTGGGAACGTCCGGCTTTGACACAGATGATGAAAACAGACCCCCGGCCAAAGGGTCGTCTGCTTCTTTCGCGACCTTTGAAGACCCAGTGAATCCGAAAAACTCATCGCTCATATCAGAATCTCTAGTAACAGACCTCGGGGGCCGTGAATCCACTTCACTTCTTTCCAGTCCCTCCTGAGAGGGAAATCCTCCCCAGGATACTCGAGTGCTTGCACTTGCGTCGTCATTCGTCGAAGATCCGAAGAGAGTTGCGTCACTGGCACTGTTTGTAGTAGCCGCTTCCCTTCGTGCTTGCCGTGTCGGAGGGCGTCGTTTAACCTGAATTTTGGCGCGATCCTGGGAAACCAACAAAAGGGCGACTTGAATCGATAGCAACAATTACAAGAACAGAAAAACCCATGTGTTCAAAAGCTAACTGCCATGCACTCGCGCTTTGTGGCTCTCCACTTAGCTTCTGGTCACGTTTGCGCTTTATACACGACACAACCGGTATTTTCGACAATAAAAATGAAAGATTTTATAGTCAATACAACAGACCAGTAAATGACCTTACAGATGAAATACTTCAAAGGTTACTAACCCCCGACGAGGACCAGTTACAGTATTCTATTAAGTCCCCCCCCCCCACCACCATTCTTTACAGGGGAAATATCTACATTCTCGTCAGTGAGCATATCTTGACCTCGAATAAAATAGAAATCGAGAACACTAGAACTACCATTAGTGTACCTTGTTGGCACTCTCTAGGGTGGTAACTTTAGCAGGCTCGTCAAATGAGGCTACTGTGGGTGCTGCCTCTTTCTTGGGCGGGGTCGCTCCTGGCCTCAACATGGCGGGGTTGAACGCAAGCGATTTCTGACAATAAAGAGAAATTAGATTTCGTTCGAAGTTCGTAAGTCTCATAATCTGTGACTAATGAACTCAAACGCTTTCAATGACAAGAGCTCTCGAGTCCAAAAATCCTAGCATGCAAAGTAATAAAAAACAGAGTGAAAAAGGAGAATTAAAAACGTCCTCAAATTAACTCATCAGTACTTTTCCTTGTTGTTCCATTTCGCTATAATACGAACATTGTGAACGGAACATCAACAGACATTCACAAACCTGCAGTTTCTCGATTCCTGACCCAGGCTTCACCGGTGACGTTTTAGGACTTACTTTTGGAGAGACTGAGGAAGAAGCAGGCTTGGGTACCGGAAGTGGGACTGACAGCTAAAAGAAACCGAGAGTTCGATAAACAAGAGACATTAAACCGCGGTTTCCAAAATGAAACTGATCTACATCCGAGCAAACGCTTGCGTGGAATACATACCATAGCACTGAGAAGATCAAAGATTTAAATCTTAACAGTCAAAAGATACTGTTAGCGCCTCGACTCCTGAATAATTGTTTTTAATCAAGGCCTTTTTGAAGAACGGGGGCCAGTTAGGTTGGTGAAGTGTGAGCTACTTAAAATAATAAAAAAACAACTTTACCTCTGGTTTGGGTTCTTCCACAGTCTTGACTTTGGGTTTTGAAGCAAATAAATCGTCTTCTTCATTATCACCACCTCCTAAAGGATCTAAAGCGAATTAAGAACAACAGGAAAAAAGTTACTTTCCTTATCATACCGCAGCTTTTCTGAGTTAACATCTTGCAGTTCGTTCGTGATTTGACGTTAAAAGTGCTCTAGAAATTATAACTTAAGCCAGCAGCATTTATTCATAACAGTGTTTTGTAACATGTTTCACAGGCTAGTATATCTGAACAAACAATCCCTGTTTTTACCTTTTGGTTTAGGAATAACGCGGGCTTTAGCAGCCGCTGCTGAAGGCGGCGGTGACCTGCTCGCGCCGAAGAGGTCCACACCTCCAAACATGGAGACGGCTCCAGCAGGCTTCTTAGGTTTAACTGGTTCTACTGGTTTAACAGGTTCGACAGGCTTCACAGGTTCTTCAGATTCACCCTCTTCGTCAGGTTTTGATGTTACCGCTGGTTTGGCCGGTTTTACTGGAAACAAAATGTCGATTCAATATGTCTCCTTACTGACTAATCGCGAATGAATATTACCGTATATGGTGACCGGGGAAAACGAACATTATACTTTTACATTACTGTGAATTGAGAGAGCCTGCTCAATCGTCATCCATCTCTTTATTATTTAGTGTTTGTTTTTCGATAGAAGAAATACGTCGTTAGTTAATTCATTTCTACCTAATCGAACGACGATTGTTAGAGCTACACAGTTTTATCCGCGCTTGGCAACGGTGGCGTGTTTTCCCGCGCTTTTAACCGGTTCGTGACCTAAGCTCTGATTGGTTCATTACGATGCTGTTATCCAATACGGTTATCTTTACAAATAGTAGAGTGTGTTTACTCTTACCTGGGGGTGGTTGGCTCGGTGCAGAAAAGAGATCATCTTCTGTTGAATCACCAAACAAGTTTGAGCTTGGTTTGGCCTTGACAGGTGCGGCGAATTGTTTAATTCCTTTGGGCTTGGAAGAGAATAGTTCTTCATCTTCTTCCTTTTCGTTATCGAACAATTCTGCTCCTTTGTTGGGTGCGGCAGGTTTGTCTTTTAAAATAAAGAAGGTATTCGCAAAGTTAAAATGAAACATGACTCGCTCGAGTGCAGAAAGAAAAGAAAAACACTATTAAAGAAAATATTATTTCAAGATGTCACATAAGATCTAATTCTCTTCACTGATATGAATTTATGATTGATCATCGCAGTTATACACACAACTTCAGCAGTTGTGAAATCAAAGCTTGAAATAGAAATTCAGGCCTCAAATAGAGTTAATATCTTTTTAATTTCTGCCAACTTTTTCAAGGAAAATGAGTAACAAGTAAAAATGACTGCGACACAAGCTTCTCTGAAAAAATTCATCCTTTTGTGACAGGAATTGAAACTATGATCTTCTCCGAATCAGTCAGGGACACTATCACGGAGCGACTGAACGACTCAGCCAAGAACCTACGCTCAAATGCGACAACTTCCCCGTATTACTGCAATGAACAAATTTGCTGATGAGTCAGTAACAAAAGTTTCTCTTATACTTCATTGTACCTTCTTCCTTTTTAACTTTTTCCACATCACTCTTTTCTTCAGTAAATGACGGCTTTTTCCCAGCAAACAAATCAACACCGCCAAACAAGGAAACTCCCCCAACTGGTTTTCTGGTCTTGGAACTCTCTGCTACCACTTCCTTCTTTTCTTCGACCGTCGGTTGTTCCACAGATTTACCGCCGAATAAGTCCTCTTCTTCATCACTGAACAGAGTCGGTTTTGGCGCTGCCGCTGCCGCTGGTTTAGTTTTAGGTTTGCTCGCCTGGCTTCCATCTTTAGAATCACGCGACGGGGCAGCCTGTGAAATGGCTGCTGACAAAGGTGACACAGGCTCAAACGATTTCTGGGGAGACTGAGAAAAACATCGGATAAGTTTCTACGATAGCTCTAACATGTAATGTCACCATGAAATAAGTCAGTTATTCCTTTTTTATATACCTGCGATGGCGAGGCAGCAAAAATGTCGTCGGCCGTGCCTCCGAACATTCCTTCGTCATCATCGTCTGCATCAAAAAGCGATTGTATCTTTGACGAACTCCTTGTTTTTTGTTCTGCCTGTGTCAAAAGACAATACAAACATTTTATAAACCAAGTGTCAGGGACGCTCTGGGAGAATATTGACCCGCGGTCTTGACAGGATCGAACACAGCGAGGTCCGTACAAAACAGGCCGAGGGGCGATATTCTCCTCGTACGGTCCCGAGCAAGCTTGGTTAATAAGAGAGTTATTACCCAACACAGCCGAAACTACTCGTAAATCTTCAGTAATGATCTTGCGGGATCTTTCGGACAGAACCAGGTCCAATTCTTAGAAAAACTGGCCCGGCAATGGAGCAATCTGATTGGTCGATTTTAGTTATTGGCCTTCGGAACTAACTCAGTCGTGTAATAAGATGATAAACCTCATCTGGTATTACATTTTTTTGACATCTAGCTGATTCAAAATGCTTCAGAACAGCACGAATTTATAAAATAGAATACCGCAATGATCCAATACGCCTTTCTGAAACTGGGCTCTACATAAATTTCAGACGCACAAATCCCTACGCCAGTAGGTACTCGCGAATAATAGCCAACCAACTTTACACTGACTCTTTCAGCCAAAGCTCAGTCAACAGATTTTTTTTTGGTATTTTGATTGCCTAACCAACAAAATCAATAAGTCAATAAGTTGTCAGACATCAAACAAATGTTTCAGTTAAAAGCAACGCTTTACGCATTCACCAAGCGTTGGAGGTTATTGAAACAAAGCAGTCTGGAAATTCATAACATACTTTTCTGTTTTCGCTAGGAGTCGCATTAGGAGATGGCGCAGGTTTAGGTGATGGAGAATTGAACAAATCAGCTTCATGGTCATCAAAAAGCCCTGAAGACTTCTCGCTGGCCGGCTTGGTTTCCTAGATTGAGGAAGACATTATTTTACATAAATTCACAGACTACTTATTTGAAGAGTTTCATTTACATATCAGTCGATTACTCGTTTCGGTGTTAGCTCTCAAATCCTTCGAAAATAAAAAGAAACACAGATTTTATGCCTTTATAATTATATTGACTTGATTTCCGTGTGATAAAAAAAAATTAAATCAACCCCTTATGCAAGTGTCGAGGTGTTTAGCACTGCTGTACTAATTGGGGACACTCGAATAAGCAAGCAATGTTAAAAATCCCAACTAGAGGGATGCTGACTAGTCGGCTATTTACAAAGCGTGGAGGAGTTGAATCTGGGACCACCAAACACAAATCCATGTAGTGGCTGGGAGGAGGAACTACCATACCACTTGAATTCACGTACAGTAACATTTGCCTCACATTGATTTCCGTGCATCTGTCAATGATTTAGAAGGTATGCAGTCCAACAATTATCTTGCCGAGACGACTCTAAGATCTGTCTTGGTTACCATTTAAAAGAAAAGTGAGCAGTTTTGTTACCTTGACTTTCTCTTTTGACTCCTCTTTGCTAGGTTCCTTTTTAGTCGTGACACTGAAAAGCAAACAGACACCAACTGAAACATGGACATCGGTAAAGAAAACCGCAGAGGTCTCAATACACCACAAAGGAGCAACAATATTTTTGACAGTTTCAAAGTTCGTGCACTGTGATCTAATTCGTTTAACTAACCTTCTTCATAACTTCATTACCTGTTTGCCTTGGAAGCTGCTGGAGCAGCAAAGAAATCATCTTCTTCATCTTGTTCATCATCATCAAACAGGCTGATTGTCGTCTTTGTTTTCGGTCTTGACTTCACTTCAGCTTTTGGCTGTGGCTTTGCAGCGGGAGCACCAAACAGCCCTCCTCCTTCTTCCTCATCTTCATCACTGAACAGCCCTCCCCCAGAATTTGGTTTGCTTGGCTGCGAGGCAGGGGGAGGCTTTACTTCAGTTTTGGTGGGTTCTGGGGTGGCCTTGGATTCACTGAACAGGCCAGTATCATCTTGCTGAGGACCAAGAAGAAAAAAAATAGTGTAATCCAAGTTTTTGATCAATCTTTCATGATTAGTCAATCAATCAATCAATCAATCAATCAATCAATCAATCAATCAATCAATCAATCAATCAATCAATCAATCAGTCAATCAATCATGAGTCTATACTTCTAGTTGGCCACAATTTAAGGCCTGCTTTAAGTCAAATTACGAAGGGTATAAGGTCATAAATACCATTATTATCATTATCATTATTATTACCTGTTCTTCATCTTCAGTTTTCTTGCCTATCAGCAGAGGAGGTGGTGAACTACCAAACATCGATACAGCACCAGCAGGAAGCTAGAACAGTAAACAACAACAATAACAAATACTAAGCTTCTAAATTTAAAATAAATTTAAATACTACTTCTTCTTCGCTTGAAGCACTTTGTGAGCAGTGGCGACAGAGGCATGTGTGTCAGAAGTGCCTGATTAGTAATAATTTTGAAGTTTAAAAACATTAATAGAGAAGGTAAAAGATCATCACAGCTTTGTACACAAGTTGGGAAGTTGCAAAAATCAAGCTGTCTCATTCGATCGAGGCTAGAAACCTTGTGTTGGGCTTGCATGGGGAAGACACTTACAGCATTACTCTCACAATAAGCTGCCAAACAATGCTTTGTACATAACAGTGCCAATTTCTCTCACACAAACTAGAAGAAAATATTGTATCTGTAGAAGAGAAAATTATTATGTTAAACAAACCTTTTTCTTGGGCGGGGCCTGCACAGGTTCTTTTGTGGCCGGCTTTCCACTGAACAATCCCCCTTCATCTTCATCTTCTTCATCACCACCAAACAGGTCAACCTTTTTTGCTGATGGTTTTGTTTTTGTTGTCTCTGTTTTAATTTAGAATACAAATATATCAGCAAAAAATTCAGGGTGTAATATTTTTTAAAAGACTATTGTGTGCTTATGTTTGGGATGTAATGAGAAAGGGGTCATTATTCGTATTGGAGAATGTTTTTAGCATGAGAGATTTCTAAGAATTTGGAACACATTTTCATATGTTTTGTTTTGGCTGTAATAAGTCAGAACTTAACCATCAGAAGTTTAGAGTATACAGTAAATTCCTAACCACACTAATGTACTTTCAACAAAGAAAATGGAAAAATTCCTATTCTAGACTGTTTGGTAAGCTGCGACAACAACGAACTACGAGCAACAATGTACAGAAAACTGACGCATACTGACAGATTACTCAAAGAATAATCCTACAGCCCAACCTCACATGACTATCACGACTTTAACCAGACAAGTTAACAAGTGCATCCATTTTGTCAAAGTAGTCAGCCTTACCCATCCTTTGTCGGGTGGTAGTATAACAATGTTTTCATCATTTTTTTAGTTGTTTCAGTGCATGTTTGTCTTTTGTCAAGTTATTGTCAGGTATAGAGGCTGATTGCGCCGTGCAAGCAATTCTGCTTCTGATGTTATCCTTGGCATAATTATTCTGATAAGTCTTGTTGACGAGACAGAACAGCCTCAACACTAGATACAATAAACTATCTGTCAGACATGGCTAAACTGACCAATCAGTTTCAATGGACCAGACTTATAACATCATTGCCTGAAAAACACTTTTCACTTGACTCTGAAAGATGACTTCCACTATGGTTGTCGAAATGTCAGTCGCCAACAACAGTTCTTTTCAGAACTACCCTCACCCGGACAATCACACTATGCGAACTACTGATACTCGTGGGTTCAAACCATTTGCAGTGTTTGTACAGCTGTACATTGACATCTCAGCACAAATGACATACCTTGCGCTGCTGTAGTTGGGGCTGGTTTGGATGTTGTACCACTGAATAGATCATCTTCATCATCCCCATCAAACAGTCCGCCCCCACCCCCTCCTGCCTTGGGTTTGGGTTTTGTCTCAGACTCATGGCTCTCTCGACGTTTGGTTATGCTACTTGTGACGCCCTTAGTAAGCAGGAGTAAAATGAGGCAGTCATGAGCAAGATTGTGACACTCATGGCTAAAAAAGGCAACTGCACAAAACATACATGTAAAACAAATATTTGGCTGCTAATTTAAACACTGCACATGATTCTTACAAGATTTTATACTGGATGGAATTTACATTTACTGTTTGTAAGCAGTGAGTGCAAATTTGGAAAAAAAATGTAAAAATGGTTGTCAGTTGAATTACTGACAAGAAAACTCAACAAGCACTTCCCTCCTAAAACAGCTTCTTATTAATTATATTCAAATGTAATGTATATCTTGTTAAGGTCCCTACCTCTTTAGTTGGTGATCCAAACAAACCAGACTCTAGAAGAAATTACATCCATATTGATAAGACTCATATCAACAACCTTGTGAACAACTTGTGCAATGCAAATGAATATACAAAGGATCATATATTTGGACTGTGAATAAACATATGAAGACATGATTGATCAATGCAGTTATGCACACAACTTAAGCAGTTGTGAAACCAGTTCAGGCCTGAATATTTTTTTTCAGGCTTTAATTTCAAAACTGCTTAAGTTGTGTAGATAACTGTGATGATCAATCATGCCTTCATAACTTGTGCAATGTTCACGAACGTCCATAGGTACATGCTCCAAATTTTGAAATGCAAAAAGTTTTTTTATTCCAGACTTGTGCTACACCTACAGGAACCTCTCACAGGTACATCTGTAAAACTCACCTCCAAAGATGGAGACTGCACCGGCTGGGATTTTTTTGCCGCTGGCTGTACTTCTTGCTCTGGGTTTAATCAGCACAGACTCTTCATCCTCTGGAAACAGACGAAACATGAAATTACAGAAATTAGATTGCTTCACCTCATTTGTACAGAGCAGCTCCTCTTTACAGTTTTACTCTCTCTCACCTTCTGTTGGCTCTTCCTTATCATTTGTTTCAGCAGGTTTTTCCTCTGTAAACAAAGAGTCCTCCCCCTAAAATGGCAAGTTTTGTGACGTTAATAATGCATGTATGAAAGAAAAAAAGAACCAGAGAGTCACAATGAACAGTAGTTGTGTACCACTATTTTTGAAAATAATATTGATGTCACAATTACAATGTTAGGATGTAAAGAGTTCATTATCTACCCTAAATACTGAAAGTGTTTGAAAAAGGTGCATATCAGAAAATTTTTCTGTTTCCAAAAATCAGCTTCTTGAAACTGCTAACATGCCCAAAAGTATTGGGACATTTTCTACTTTTAGTGATGTTTTTGCACACACCAAACAGTCATGTATGAATGCAACTACAACAGCCGAGCCCTAACCCCCACCAGCAATGATGGACACACATACCCATGATTTGTCTCTTGAGTTTTGACACGTATCAGTAGGGGGAGGGGGGGGGGGGGGAAAACACCGTTTTTTTTTGAA
>OMLO01003792.1_pt1 | contig 12509 bp, 5 predicted proteins | sample 1674811 | NCBI WGS metagenome assembly OMLO01 (sample SAMN06265003, study PRJEB25207) | coral metagenome | isolation source: Coral host | place: Mexico:La Bocana,Puerto Morelos, Mexico | collected 2008-11-13
TGATTTTAAGAGGTTTAAATAAGGGACAGAAGAAAGAAATTTATTTTTGGAACAAAGCCAAAATATTTTCATCTTTTATGCTTATACTGATGCATGTACTTCATCATGCAAAATAGTCGTAGCCTCAAAGAGGCCTTTGATTTAATTACAAGTCCTTAAAGCTGTAATTAAGGGTATTTTTAGCAGGTCATACTGTTGCTATGGTAACCTATTATGTCATGAAAATGATAACATGAAAATGTAACTGCTGGAAACTATTTTGAGCCACCTCAGACTAAGTTTGGTACTGCTATTGTAAGTATGTTAAACAACACATTCTGATCTTTATTGAAATTAGGAACTGACAGCCTAATCTGATTACAACAATTGCACTACATTATCTTTACTTGAATAAAGAAAAATTTATTGGGTCAAATTTTTTGCTGTTGTCTAAATATGCCCTGCTGTTGAACATCACATAAACATAATAATGGCAATAAAATTACAATGGAAAAAAATATTTACTCCAGCTTCAGGCACAAAAAGAATGTTGTCCCTAAACTCTGAAACCAACTAAAAATACTCCCACACAATTTGCCACGGAAACAGATGCATCTGTCAAAAACATTCTGTTGTTGCTATGTCACACAGTTTAATTACCCATTATTGTTACAGGAAATACTTGAAACATGTCATTATTGACTTGAACTTATGTTTGACATGTTGTTGGAAATTCATTATTGCATGTTCCACAATAGATAGTCATGTTTGAAAAATAGATGTTTTCAAAATATTCATATATTAAAACAGTCACACAATCACTAATGTCACTGAAAATTGCATTAAATAAGTGGAAACGTTCTTTTTTTTTAAATACAACACTCTAGCTCTATTTACTGTAGGAGGAATTTCACACCATAAACTTGAAACCCAGGTGTGGAATCTCATATAAAAAGGACAGAGGTGCTCGTCATGCCCTTTAAGGGCAAAAAAATGCAGTTTTTGTACCTGTTAGTGTGTTCAACCTCAAGAAGTCCACAATGGGAGCTTTGGGGCACCTTTTAGGATATTGAGCCTATATAATTATGGCAGGAGATAATGGGTTATTTTAGCATTGGTGTCTCTTAGAGGTGGAAAAATTTCAAGCCACACCCACAGGTATGGGTTGCTTACAAATTTTTGATGAGCACCCCCATTCTTTTTATATAGGATTCACCCAGGCTTTAAACAACTACACTCAATTTTCAAACATCATCATGCACAACTGTGTGATGCAGCTCTTTCTTTAACAAACTTATCAATCTACCTTGAAAAAAAACTCTGGAAATTGCCCCATGCGCTCATCTGAGTCAGTGCAAAGAGGATGAACATGAGTACAATTATTATCCTGATCGTCTGATTCTGAAAAAGAAAATGTCACGCCATGACATTGAACAGAAGGAGAACCATCAACCCCGTACATTGAATCTGGACCATCTATGGCAGCTAAAACACGAAACTTTACATCTTTCTCTAACTTAACTGGAGAATCAAAGAAAACATCATAACCATAATAGAAGCTTGATTGAAACTGAACACGTGTAGAGGAAAACTTTCCTGATTTTGTTGCAAGCACAGTGTGAAATCGAGTGTCTATTATCCTTAAAATCACAACATAGTCATCAATTTCACTACCGAACATTCGTATACCATGAAGCTTTATCTCTCTATCTACTTGGAAATCAATGCAGTCTTCACTATTGTACCACCAACAATCACCTAATCTACTACCGGTAAATCTACGACACGACGGAATAGTTCCAGTTCTTTCCTTTTCTGTAAAACCAACTGAAGAAGAGGTCAATGAATTAAAATACTTCCATATTTCAATGGCTTCCCCTGTTGTCAGTATCTCACATCCAAGGACATCAACAGCAAATTCTTTCTCTGTCATCACAGGGAATCGAATTCCTTTAACAATACTTTCTCCAAGGATCTTCCTTTTCGTAATGCCATCTGGTGACAGTCCTTGTCTTTGACATTCCTTTGTAGCCCAGAGATTAACAGCGTGGAACAACTCGACCTCTCTGATAGTCAAGGAATCTCTCGAGACAACTTCTTCAAGTAAAGATCTCTCAATTGCCGTGAATTCTTCTGATTTCAATGCTTTTTCGGCTTCTCTGTCAATCACTTCCCAGCAGTGATCCACAAGAATTCTCTCATCATATTGCTGAGCATGCGAGAGAACAGAAAAAACGTTTCTTGTGTTCAAGTTCTCTTGCAGAAACTTAATGCATCCATCGACCAGAGAATTAACCTGGAATTTCTTTGCCACATACAGCACTTGCATCACGTTGTTTTGGTTTAGTTCTGTCTTTTCGCTGTACATGTATCGCAGCATTTCCAACACACCCACGTACTCGCAGTCTGGCAGGTCAAGTGAGTCTAATTTCTCGGCCATTTTTCCACAAAACATGGCAAAAAATACAGGACTACAAATCGACAACACCATCTTGTGGGCAGGAATCGCCATCTTGCTTTTCTTGGGATCATCTTCATCACCCGAGAGCGCAATAAGGCTCACATCGCTTAGTAGATCGTTGTTAAACATAAAAATACCTCTTTCTGTGATGCTTGCTCTCGTCTTCTGCCAATTTTCATCAAAAACAGCCATCATTACCTCTGCAAAAACCGCACGTGCACATTCTAACCCTATCCCAATGAGCACTTGCGAGCACTAATTACGCGGGAACATGGGAGAGACCCGGCTTTTGGCTCGTCACGCAATCTCCCACCGTGGGGGAGAAAGATTGCGTGACGAATCCAATTCTGTTTAGGAGGCTATGCCTTGCGCGACAACGAAAGCTACTAATCTCTAACTATCTGTCTTTCACATTTTTCATTATGGATACCATTACCATTTCCTTATTTAATACACATTAGCTCAGAGAGACTACACTGCGCGTAGAATGATGTCAAATTTCTTTTCATGATTGCAGCAAACGTCAAGTCAATCATGGAGTCTACAGAGAAACTGTGTGAAGGAAAAGTCAATCTGAAGGTAATAAAAGCTTATGCTTATAAGCTTTACTGCATGTACGCCCCCCGGGGGGGTACTCCCTATAATGGCCTATACGGGGAGGCTCCGCCCAGGAAGGGGTACCTTTTTCAGGCTTCAGGTATATTAAAGGGTAGGGATTTCACAAGTTTAGGTATATGAAAGGGTAGGAAAATCTTCATTCGGGTATTAAAAAGGGCCTTAAGTTAAAACCGATCAAGCAGACGCAACCTATGACTGTTTCATTTTAATTTATTACGCGCTACGTGAAAAAAATGACAATAAGACTTCCTGTTTTAACGATTTATTCATAAGTCTTCTTAAGAAGGTATATGAAAGGGGTGCCTTTTCTGAAAAAAATGGTTTATAAAAGGGTAAGGGGTTGGACCTCGGGTCGGAGCCTCCCCGTATAAAACTTTTTTGAGTACCCCCCACCCCCTCATAGCATTCCGTTGAAAAGAATGAAGCACATGCATGCAAGTAATCGGGCGGGAAATTTTAATTTCGTTGAGTAGTTCGTTTTTACTCAAAATGAAACTCAGTTGTTTTAAAAACAACAGCAACATTTGTATGAAATAACACATAGCCGGTATATTTGTTATAAAAGGAGTTAAAGGATGAAGTAGTGTAAGGAAGCCATCGACGCTGATCCCTATGAGAGTCTGTACCCGTCTCAGCCATTAGGCTACATATTTGTTAAAAGCAACAGCTCAGCCAAGTTCGTAATCCAATTTAAAACTCTTACCTATTCTGTATACTTGCCTCTCCTATAGGTTCCTCTTCTTGTGTCTATCAGTACTGGACAGACATGGGGACACATGGAAACCTTCCCTGCTTGAATGCCGCCCCTAACGCCCTCAAATATTACAGTTCTTGAATGGCATTTGCAAGCTTTCCTTGCATGCTGCATAGTAAAATTAAGAACGATATAATTGCTATCTCCCTTTGCCTAACTTACTGTCTTATAGATTAGTGTTTGTTTTTTTCGCCGATATTTGTTAAAAAAAGTTCGCGTTACTTAATCAATTTTTTCCCGATGCAATGCACTTACCATAACACCAAACAGTACAGCGAAGACAGTTATAGAGACAAAGAGTCTTTACCGATACATATATAAATTGATGTACGAAAACTATAACAAAAATTGTATAACATGGATCAGTCCAATGCAGAGGAAACTAAAGGGGGCTATAAATTGAAAAAAGGAAATAGCAATTCCAATTTTGAACAAATTTGAACTTAATGCATGAATTTTGTTAATTGTTAAGTATCAGACATTTTCAATCATCTTTAAACATAATACTGTGCAGGAGCCCATGGGCTCCTGTGCTGTGTCAATAGTATTACTTAACTTTTAAGAATAACAGTTAAATTGCCCATTGCATCAGATTTGTTTCATTTTGAGCTTTTGAGAGCTTATCAAAGTTCTCATTTATTGCAGCAATTACTGTACATAATAATGTACATATGTACACACAAAATTACTCGAATCTGAGTAAAATTACAAAATAATTCCAAATTGAAATCGTATGATCATTGTACTCTGACTATACTTAAACCTGATTGTAGGATTATTTGCAAGTACTTGATTCCTTTTTTGTGAAAATTTCTCTTCAAACGACCACGAACAATTAGATCCTGTTTGCCTTTTTTCCTTCCCCTGAATAAACAGCTCAAGCTCTCAGTTGGCTAAGTACGTTAGATAACAATTTCCATACCTAACGCATTACATTTTGTGGTAAAAACTTACAAATACAAAAGCCAAACGTTATTATGATTGATCTAAAAGAAAAGGTCGTAATTTCGGAAAATTCGTGCTAACCCTTTGGAGAGTTCCCTTGCCATCGATTTCTTTTTCGGCAACGAAAACATATCCACAGCTTAACTTTCAGTGCAATCTCTTCGTAAGCTTTCCGATAGTTGGAACCGCCAAGCGCATAAGCAATTGAAAAGTAAATTAGTACAGAGGTAGTGTACCATTGATAGTTGCCGTTGAATTATAAACATGACCGCTACAAATGCAATATAACACCCAAACAAACCAACAGCTCGAATGACTTGCAGCTTTACATCCTGCGCTTGGATTCGCCAAATTTCACCCGATACCTTCACTGCAAATCGTTTTGCTAAAATAAAGTTCCTTGATGATCTTATAGTAGCAAAACGTGATGTATTTATTTCTTTCTTTTTCTGACATTCTTTTAATGATTGACAACAATCACATGACAAAAATATGATTGACCATGTCACGTGACAGAGTTGTGCAAAGGCTCATTTGACAGAGGTATGCAAAGAGGTCACAGACTGTGAATGTTTCGGGAACGGTGGATTTTTAGATATGTGTCCTCACACAAATATGCGTGATTAAAACAGCGTGGACGATGTCGGACTACTAGTAAAATAATTGAGGACAGAAGCCTGGTGAGGAGAGGTCCTTGTTTGAAGAGTGGCTCTTACAGATTAACTTCTCGTTTCAATTAAAGAGAAAGAGACACTTTCAGCAATTAGGACGTTGCGACTGGAATAAATAATTTCAAGTGAAGATTGTTAGGTGCTTATAACAATTAAGTGTGTAAAAATTTTCTAAACATAATCGATAGAGAAAGCAACTTCTAGAGTTTTCAAATAAAGTTTTGAGAATACTACAAAAATAAAATATGCAGGACAAGGGTTACCGTATAAAGGGTTCTGATAGCAATAAATTTTATGCAGCTGTGAAAGCTGATTTTATGATGTCTATTAGAGGGCGGAGCGGAGTTTTGCAGTCTAGAGGTAGCTTTAGTCTTTATCCGGATGTCAATCATCTGAAATTCCAGTAAGAATAAATCCAGATAAACCCAGACAATTTATTTTGTGTAAATACTGAATACAGGTATTGTTTTCCGCGATCACTGAGTACACAAGAGAAACACTCAAAGTTTGCACAGTAACCCCTAGAGTGCAGCTGATCTTGCAAACACTGTAACCCTAGAAATATTTTACAGAGCTTAGAATATACGTTTGTCTTTAAAACGAATTGTTTTATTTAATGAAACGGGAGTTTACTTGAGAGCTCAATGGGGGCTTTGGTTAAGCCGGACCTGCTAACCGAGATGAGTGGGATGCATTTAGTTCACCACAAGCTAGATCAGTTGGAACCCACAAAAAAGGAAACTACTTGGCGCGTAATACTGAATCCACTCTTTGTGAAAATAAAAATAAATAAACAATCTTTTGAATAAATTTGAATCGCTTCAATTGTGAACAGTTTCTAGTTTTCAGCATATAACGTTCCCGGTGACTAGAAAATATTCTCAAGAGTATCTTAACCATGTCCAAGCTGGTTAAATCCTTTTACAGTCGAGATCTTGCTAGGCTACCTCACTGAAATAATTTGATTTTCACCAAGCTGTTAATTTGAGTGCTAAATTAATCTAATTTCCGTTCACTGAGTAAAATCGAGGCGATTCTTTCTTAGCCTCATTTATGCAATTCCAAGAATGTTTCATGTAAAACGCAATTGTAAACAGTTATGCAGTATGATTTGGGATTCATTGTGTAATGTACAATCCTTTTCATGGCTTTGTCAAGACACTCAAAATGATTTTTCACCAAAAATATGAACAGCTGCTTTGAGTGTGTTATTACAAAGAAACTGAATGCTTTGAAAAAAGTTTGAGAAATCCTTTTTTTTGTTTTCTGTTGTTACAACCGTGCAGATGGCTTAGATAAATATTGGAATCCCGCTTCATAAAAAGAGAACTGCCTACCAGCAGTTTGCACCTACTTTGTAAGACGCAGAGAGCCACGTTTCTTTTCCAAGTCAAGATGAAGGCGTTTTTCTTCGTTGTCCTTATGGCTTTCTCTGCCTACGGCAAGTATATATGACCTGATTTGATCTTACTTACTGAATTTTCTCTCTTGGGATGATATTTAAAAACTGGAGGGTCCGCCCCTCCTGAGCAATTTCGACAAGTAGAATGGCAGATTTACACACTCGTTTAACTTTCGTTTGAGTTGATTTTACGGAGGTCATTTTCCACCTTAAAACAACAAGACACCAAATAATGTACTGAGTAGTAGATGAAATATGATAATTTGATCAGCAAAAAGCCATGCAAATCAAACTTACTTAAACTGAATGAGGCCCAAAAAAATGGAATGATAAAGGAATAAATTTTCCATCGGTCTTGTAGGGGGGCGCTTTCGAAAGCAACCGTCTGCCCGTCTTTCTAGTCCAACCCATTATCGCGCTTTACACTAACAAATCTACTTCCATGTCCCATATGGGGATATCTTTGAGAGTAGGGCAGGAAATTTCCGATAGTGTGAGTTTAAAAAAGTTTACTGTTTCGGAGGGAGCCAGAACCACAGCTGTCCGATCGAGGAGGTTTAAACTTGCTCATGATATTTTTTTTTATCTCTTTTAACTGATAAGATTTATTTACTGACAGGGCACCAGAAATCTCCAAGACCTCCAGGATACAATACCTTCACAAAGAACTTTAAAGGGAGATCATCTTTGCAAGCAGGAGGTGACTAATTCATAACTACGTTTAACTTAAATCTATCTCTATTTTTATGTAAATCTTGGTTAAACAAATTAAAGCTGAATCTGCTGACGTAGAAAATTATTATTGGCAGACGTCGTTGAAGGAGATATTATGCTGGACAGCAAAACTGCCGCTCTTTACCGGGGAGAGTCCAGAAATGCCATGAAGAACGTGAACCTGTGGAAAAATGGAGTTGTGCCTTACATTCTGGACGCAAGCGTGGGTAAGGAGTAAATACAGCTAGAGAAAAAATACTGAAATTCCCGCTGGGATTGACGGAGGAAGGGAGGGAGTGTGAGGAACCTTATTTTGCGATGACGTAATGTTAATCGTATTTTTGGAGGGATTAAAAATCGTGTTTTGTTGCCTTCTAGGATGCATCATTTAACGATTGTGTTATACTAAGACATCTGTTGGGTACACTTTTAAAGTAAGGTGCAAATAAAATTGGAACCAGATGTCAAGGACTGAATGAGAGTTTTTTTTTAATTTCTTTATTTGGCCGGACGGTTCTTGTCACGTGTCATTCATCAAACTACATAAGAAAAAGGCTATATTGGTTCCTTTCGGGGAGTTAAAATAACCTTGATTCCCGCCCGTGGAATAAAGATGGACTCTGATACCTTTAGTAGTTTTTTAAACATAACAGGTACCTCTCTGTCACTTAAATGTGGAAATACTGTATAGTTACAATTTACCTTTTTATCGGAATGTTTTGTTCTTCCTCCACTTAGCTTGTTATAGCATTGTAGTCATAAAGGCAATTGGCATTTTCCATCGTTAACTGTTGTTTTGTCCCTGTAGATGATTACTTACGGAGCCAAATTGACGAGGGTATCAAAGAATACCACAGATTTACCTGTCTTCGGTTTGTAAAGAGAACAAACGAAAAAGATTACATCAGGGTTATGAAGCCAGCCTCAGGGTGAGTTAGTGCAACTGTGAACCTTTTAACAACGTTTGTTGATTTGCAGTCCAGCCATCGAAGGAAAACTGTTAGACTGTTACTTTGGATACCGATCATGATCAGTCAGCCTCTAAAATGTAGATATGTAATTTCTTATTTTGTCTCCTTCGGGCCTGTCTCTGAATGGATTTGACAGTGTTAATTTAAACGAGAACACTTATTTCAGCCCAAAAAGGAAATGGTACCGTCAGGTTATGTTTTATTTTAAACAGACTGGCTTTTCACTATATCAAGATTTTCTTTTCGTTCTAGCTGTAACTCAATGGTGGGAGCCATTGGAGGAGAACAAATCCTTAACATGGGGCCTGGCTGTGAATATGTAGGGCTTGTCCTCCACGAGTTCGGTCATGCAATCGGCTACTTCCACGAACACAACAGACCTGACCGGGACAAGACGGTCAATATCCTGTGGGATAACATTCAATATGGTAAGAGTTTTGTCCTATCAAAACGGTATGAATAAGTTATCTAAAACAAGTGACTGACTCAATTACTGTCAAACTCGGCCGAGAGCTGAGTATTGCTTGCACTTTCTCTCTCATCAAACAGCGCTGTTACATCAGATATTCGAGAGATCATCGGACGTATTTCTCACTTGCCCTCCCGATGATGTAAAAAATGCAAGTCAGCATTTAGTTCCTTGGGAAATCTTCAGCAATCTTCGCAAGTGTTCGAAAGACTTATTTTTAGGCGTCTTCGAAATTCTTTGGCTCCTCTTTATAACTATTTAGAAGTCATCCGTTCCACTTTATCTATAATCTTGGAAGTTCGGATTCTTCGGAGTGATTTTAATATGCTACAGCATAAAAAAGTTTGCGAAAATTGCCTCTGTCCAAACTTAACAATTAAAATTATTTTATTCTATGATGAATGCCATAAAAGCATGTGATACAAAGTACCTTTTCATAGTCAAAAAAATACCTTTTCATAGTTAATGAAGACTGAGCGTTTTAGTGGTTGAGTGTTGCTCCATTTAATAAACAATACTTGCCTTTGCTTTCGTTCGACAGGTTTCAAGGATGCTTTCTACAAGTACACTTTTGACGAGGCTGATGTACAGGGCTTCCAGTATGATCTCACCTCCATCATGCACTACGAGAACACAGCATTCACCAACGGCTATTGTCGTCCAACGATGCTTGTTAAGAAGGATCCCTCGTACGAAGTTACACCAGTTTACCTGAGGAAATTCAGCCCTCAGGATATTCAGAAAATAAACAAGCTTTACAGCTGTCAGACCAACCAACTACCGCCCACAGGTAAATCACAGGGCAGAGTTCAAATTTCCGATTCGTGCATCAACTAAGGAGACAGACTATATCGTTAGACACCGCGTTGAGATTTCAGTTTAGACTCAGATTCTTTGCTCGGATTCAGTTCAGGTTCAGATGGTAATTCGGATTTGTGTCTTGCGCTGTTTTGGTAGGGTGTTTTTTACTTCCACCTAGCAGGTACTGAGGAACTGGTGGAACACCAGGAAAAAAGGCTGTTTCTGGATAGCCTTTGATGGACTAACTAGAGGAGTTCATGCTCCTACTGCGGAAACTGAATTTAGTATCGATGCTGATGAGCCTTACGTTTTGCCCAGTTATAAGCATACATTTCGTAATAGCTATTCCATCAATAGTAAGATCTTCTCAGTCGTATTAATGTTGGGGGCGGAGCTGGGTCTGACGGTAGATTGTACACAGACAACTGCTTGGATCTGAGAGACTAGTGTTGAACAAGACTAAGAAAATAACAACTTCAAATGGTTATAGTTATATGGATTTGATTTATTTTATTTTACAGTTTTACCTGGGGTTGGAAATCCGGACCCATCTCGTAAGTTCTCTGTTATAGCTAGTATGACATGAAGACGGCTAAATAACGGGAAATATTTATAATTATTAATATTATTAACTGAATCGACACTGTACTCATGCACCTGACTCAGTTCAATGGTGTTAATCATCTTCTTGATTTCAGGCTTTCATCAGAACAAAATGCAGAGAAACTAAGACATTCCCAAAGAAAGGACAACGAATGCATTGAATCAGTTTGCTAACTGAAGGGTTTTTTTTTTCAGTTTTCTAAGCCACAAAGAATTCGGTTTACTATGTAAAAGAAAGTATAAATTCTCGCTACAGTGATTGAAATACAAACTCTTTTGCGAGTAGGGACTGCTGCGGCAACTAATTCCCGCCGGCAATTTACGAAAGTCTTGAAAAATACAAAGTCTTGAAAATGCGTGCTGCGCTAACAACAACGACAACAACAAAAGCTCACCCTGAGATGAAGTTCATTCTAAGTTTAGAAACAGGTACATGAAAAGATTTTTTGCCTTCCGCACCCATTTGTTACTCAAGGTGTAATTAGACTAATTATGCTAATTTACTTTTAGAATGTGTCTGTAAGGATAAATACAACGACTGTCCAGGATGGAGGGACTCGGGCGAGTGCGGCCTCAATCTGATGTGGATGAGCACCAACTGTCCAAAAAGCTGTAGAACATGTGGTGGTATGCGACAATTTTAGAACAAAACAATGGAGATTTCAAAGCTTCTAACATAAATTTTCTTTATGATTCTTTTGACTAACTTTCTTTCTTTTGATTTTTCCTCTGCAGAGCCACCTTCAGGTACGCGCTGTGGATTTAACGCTACAATTTTGTTTATTTTTTTAATATTTAACATCCTGATAGATTACAAGTGAATATGTGAAAAGTCTTATATTTGAACTGCAGAGAAAGATATGAAGACATTATTGATCATCGCAGTTATGCATACAACTTAAACCGTTGTGAAATCAAAGACTCGAAAATTCAGAACTGCTCAAGTTGTGTGTATAACTGCAATGAGGAATTATGTCTCCATCCTGATTGATTGATATTAAAAATTCACGATTTTTTTTTTCTAACTTCAAAACGTGCTGGGGAACCCAGGGCTTGCTTGAGAAAGGATAACTCCTACAAGAACTGATCAAAAGGAATAATTTTTACGTTTTGAAAAAGGAGAACAATAGTTTGCTGTTACAAGCATAGAGATTTTTGAAATTGTGTTAAAGACACATAAGGTGCCTGATGCAGAAAATCCACCACAGCTTTTAAGTGCAAAACTTCGACAAAATGCAATGGATGGAGACGTTCTATGCGCATTCCACAAACATTTCTCAGAACAACTAATCCGGATAATTTTAGCTCAATTGGACAAATCCTCAAAAATTTTATAAAGAAAGGCAAAAGTAACTCGTTTAAACGACATTTGAATTTACAGTAACAGAAATTCTCAAAATAAAGCTACTTTAAGATTCAAATTATGTTAAAAACAAAACATCGACTTTTTTATAGGATTTTATTCCCGCCTTATATCTTAACGCTTCCCAAATTTTAAATCAGAATGAGAAACTCGTAAATGAAGATAAATTTCTACCTTGACTTCGTGCGGCGTACGTAGATATATATTTTTTAACAGCCAAGGTATAACTTCTTAAAAGTGCACTTGTATTAAACAAACATTTGGTGCTCTTTAGATTGTCAGGATGTGTACCCGGTGGCGTGCGAGGACTGGGGCAAGGGCGGCGAATGCTCAAAGAACCCAATATGGATGAAAGTTCATTGTAAAAGAACTTGCAACCAGTGTTCAGGTGAATAGTGTTATAAATAAGGTATGCTGGTGTTTACTAGCGCTTTGGAGTCTGTATCGGTTTAAGCCGGATTCGGGTTCGATCATGACTGGTTTTTCAAGACGTGTTTTTAGGCGAGACTTCTTAATCTCACGTACTCTGAGTCTTTTTTCGTTGCTGTACACAGTGTTTTGTTTGTTGGTTTTTGTTTTTCTCCTCTTTCAAATAGAGACGATAATTCCGGACGAAAGAACCGTGGAGAGTGAGGCGAGGAATTGTTGTGACCTGTTGTCCAATCTCGTTCCCAGAGCCCACATTAGGACAAGGACAAGTGTAACGCGGGCTCTGGGAACGAGATTGCCTGCTGTCCGAAATAAACAGATTTCTCTAT
>OMLO01003793.1_pt1 | contig 12509 bp, 5 predicted proteins | sample 1674811 | NCBI WGS metagenome assembly OMLO01 (sample SAMN06265003, study PRJEB25207) | coral metagenome | isolation source: Coral host | place: Mexico:La Bocana,Puerto Morelos, Mexico | collected 2008-11-13
TATTCTTACAGAAAAGATGTGTAGACCCCTGAAAGTTACACGTACTGAAAACATTCGTATGCGTATTTGGTGTTAGTGAAGAGAGAGGTCATTTGCTGCGGGAACGCTATATTTACTTCTATATTCTGCAAGTTATGGACCCAATGGCCTTATGACTAAATGATTTCTGTTGTTGTTTCCTTAAGAAACAGTGTACCGCCGTGAAATCCGTTACGCACGCCTGTCTCAGAAGGCGGTAAACCGCTGGCTGCTAGCTGTAACTCTCCTCCGCAATCCATCGCTTATACAGCACCGTCGTCAGTGGAATTCCAATCCCATTGGGATGAGTGCGGCCGACACTTCATCTATTACCGTCTTGGTACAGTAAACAGAAAGTGGAATTCTTTAAAAGGGAACCTAAATCGACGGCGTTTTTTGTGTGTATGGTGTGAAGGATTATTTAATAGTAAAAGGCAGTATTTTCCTGTCTAGCATTTAATGTTACCGTTACTTAGCTCTTCCTTGTGTTATCATTAAGGTATACAAAGCATTTACAAATCTGTTTTTGCTGGTATCTGCATATCAAATTGCGTTGGTACATTCCTCTCTAGTTAGATTTAGCAATAAGTTGACAAATAAAGGGTACTTATTCAAATCTCTAATACGGGATTTAAAATAAAAGCTTGGGGCATTGTATTTGATAACGTTGAATTTTCAAATTAGATTTTTGTTACCTTGGAAACTGAAATGAGGCATAACATTTCCAGGGAATAGTAGCGTGTTCCTTAGAAAGTCATGCTAACCAAGATTGTAGGAAAGGCACCTATGGTAAAAACAGCACTACATGCTCTTGTCGTTTCAGTTGAATATACAGGTCAGCGACAATAGCGTTCTGTTAACAAAGCTGAATGACAAGTGAAGTATTAGTGTCGAGTTGCGAAGTACAACAGTACCTTCAAATATAGCACACGATGTATCTTGCATCTTAATTCAGTACATCATAGCACTTGAGATTTAGTGACAAAGTAGGATATGTATACGAAGGTAAACCTCTAAGGATTCTTTTAACAGTTTCCCGTCAGTTTGTTACTAACAGTACTTGTTTTGTTACAAGAGTAATTGCTTGAATAAATTTGCTTTAAAACTTGTTTCAAAGTATTTCTTGCATTAATGATCCGTTTTACTGATTAAATTAAATGAAATCAACGGCAATGCCCTTAAAAAAACCTAACTGAAAAACTCATCTTATTGTAACGCAATCTTAATTATTTCTTATTCTTTTCGCCTTTTTGTTTATTTTTTTTTGGTAACAACCTCACAAGTCACTCCGGCGGCTTGAGGAAGCTAATCATAGCTGTCTCCAGTTTGTGAAGATTGGTTGTCATAATATGGTATCACTCTTGGGAATCTTCTTTTGAAACGCTCGCGGATCTATAAGCCCCAGAAAATAAAACGACATTAATTATCGATATATTGCGTGTTTCTGTTTTGGTGCTACGTCAATAATTATACAGCGAGTATGGGCTAGTCTAGGGAACCTAGGTACAAGGGTTTGTAACAGTTGGTCTGGCGCGATAAGTTATAGTTGACGGGTGCACTCCCCTAAAAAACGCAAAAGTGCAGGCTTTGAAATCTTGTGTCCTGTATTCTGGGGGCATTTGTGAAAGGAGAGCGATTTTTTGGCGAGTTGATTATAGATTTATTGTGTTCCGGGGGCATTTTTGAGGGGAAGGGTCTCTTACCTTTGGCAGTTAATTACACATTTTCCTGTTCTCTGGGAACATTAGTCAAGGGGGTCACTTTGGCTAGTTGATTATTTTTTGTCCTGTATTCGGGAAGAATCTGAGATGGGGAAGGCCCTCTTAATCCACCTGGCGGACTGATTACATATTGACTTAATGGTTGTCACATCCAGCTGTTTGACAATGCCTGTTATTGATGACGGAGATTCTATGCAAGTTTTAAAGGCCCTTTCAAGCATTTATCTACTTACTTACCTCCTTATTTCTCAGACAATGAAAAAGAAAAATGAAGAATCCCTGTGAAAAATTATCAAAGCATTAAACGGTCTCGTTAACGCAATTATCAATATTAAATACAATTGTACATTGTGTTGCAAAGCATTGTACCTGAGTAGAGTTCAGGATTACGAATATGTAAGTGAGAGCGATGTCTAATGGCGACAGAAAACCAAACAGCCACGTAACACCCAACAAGGGAACCAGCACCACGAATGCTTTGATACCAAGTCTGCAGTAAAATCACAAAAACACCGTTTATGTTTATTGAGGATAACTATTGAACAATATACCAATCAATAGAACTTCTTGCCTCAAGATGTTCGCTTTCGTGTCTACATCTTTTTGCCTTGTTCAGGCCCGAACCCACAGCGGAAGAGCCGTAAGAGCCTCTTAGAGACTGGACATTTAACTTAACCACCCCTCCCTGAACTTTGTTGTGTTTCTAGTATATTATGGGATGTTTTTCGGCTAAACCATGTGCTTTGCTTGATCGATACTCGAAACGTACAGGTAGCTGTTTTATAGTTCAAGAGAAATCGTGCACTAGTTTCGTTTAGTAGTTTAAGTTAAAATACATTGTGAACCGGCTGAACATGCCTAAAGTAGTTGGAATTAGCATGTCGCTCCAAATAATCCACTCGTGTGCGAAGTTTCCTCATAGTAACATAACCACTGTCATGAAATTCTGAGTAGGTTTACATGAGGTGAATGAAAGTGAAAGGGAGGCAAGGTATTTTGTATTCTATATCCCACCTGATCTGCTCAGACTGGTTTTCTTTGGCGTGTTGCATTGTCATCATCTCCTTGATAACTCGCACCAAGATCAACGTGTTAAGCTTCAAGAAACGAGAGCACATTATATTGACGCGATTTTACATCAAAAACTAAAATATCTGTAAGGTGGTTATGATTCGTATTGGACTGCTACTCCTTTAAAGGCTACAAACAACTCTGTGTAAAATATAGAGGAAGATTTGTCCATATCAAAAACAGTTAACGACAAAAGTCTACCTCTAATTAACGGTCACGTACTGAGACTTTTGTAAGGATAGATGGATAATATTTTCAGACTGTCAATTCAGATTCCAGTTCCACTTACAAGTTCGATGAGCCCAACAAATGCCACAAATATCCATATCAGACTGGTACTGGAAGATATCCAACAGCTAAGAGATAAGATAACAAAGACGATGCTAACAAACGTTACAAATGAAGGATTGAAGAGAAACGGAAAAAGAAAGATGGTCTAAAGAACTAAAACGTATTTGTCAGTTTGTTTGTTTGTTTGTAATGTAAGTCACCGTCCACAATACGCCGTAGGAATTTGATTGATTGATAGGCCTACAGTTCACACTAATCCGTCACACTAATCCGTCACGCTAATCCGTCACACTAATTCGTCACGCTAATCCGTCACACTAATCCGTCACTAAAACGCTTTTCAAATAGGAGACATTTAAAAACTCCCGTTTTCCTTTCTTAAATCGGAGTTTTTCGAAAACGATGGTATGATAATAATGTTATTTCCCTGCACAAGTTTTCCTCGATCGTAAATCCAAAATGACCGGTGATTGGTGAGTTTTTAAATTCCTCCGACATTATGTAGAGGGACTTTTTACAGCACAACGTACAACGCTTACAGAGATTACAATACTTTTAAAACAATGTTTACATTACTCACGAAGCTAATTACAAGAATTCAAAGCATTACTCAGATTATAGCCTCATTTAAATTATCTTAGTCTATTTAAATTAGCTTTCTCTACTTATTAAGTAATTATACACTACTCACAATATTTTTGTTTTTTAATTACGTAACCAAGGCTAAATAATAAATATCAAACTTAATTTTAATTAACCATGAACACCAGAAGTATATTAAATTAAAGTAAAACAGTCCACGTTCGATAAAGTTTCGGAAGTACTTTATTTGCAGGCGCCATTTCTTTTAGAATCTCAAGTTTTTCCGGGAATGAACAATAGAAAGCTTTAAAAATAGAAAACATCTCCGCGAAGGCGTGTGCAGAAAATGCAACATTTGGCTATTCGTTTTCAGATTAAACCTCTGTTTTCAGATTCCTTCGTCGTAGTGTGACGGGGCCTAAGTCCTTGAGGCTCACTCCGATCAAAAAATCAGACTGTGCTGAGTTCTTACAACTTATCGTTGACAAAACTCCGGATTCCATCTTTTCCTGCTGCAATGCCCAACGCTAAGGATACAATAACTGCAGGAAGCCCTAATATGATAACAATACCACTTTTATTAGCTTCAATTTCATTTCTTTAATCGTGATGCGATTCAAGACTTTGATGTGAAATCACAGATAATGTAAATCAGGAGTTCTTGGATATCGGTACAGTGTAACGCAGCGCCACAACACCACCTCTGTCATAGGCAAATTTCTAGTAGGTGCCATGTAGCTCATACTTGAACTGTCCTTTATTATCATTGGTGGTTAAACTGTGCCCCTTGATTCTTTTTTCTAGTTACCTGCCCTTTAGATCCGTTCATTGGGAACATTACAATTTTTTGTCCTTTACAGTCAAGGGTGCACCTCTTTTGCCCATGTCAAGTGTGTACCTTCATTGCTCATTCACTGTGTTCACTTTACAATATTCCTCCACTGAACCAGACAGTGAAAAAAACAATGGCTGCCATTGCCTCTTGTCATAGGAGCTGCTGGAAATTACTTATAAAACATAGCATATTGCTGGTTGTTCTTACCCCAAGAAATCGCTTGATATACCCGCATTTTGTCCACGATATTATAGACCTTCACTACAAACAAGTAAAGGTAGATTCCCTCCACGAGCATCCAGCAGAATGCTACCATCAGAAAATACTGCAAAAGAGCCGCCACTGCAACACAGCCGCCCTACACAAAAGAGTGGTTCATAAGACAAAAGAGGAAAATTCAATAAACGACAATTTTGAATAAATATCTGCTCTCACCATGGTTCCTGTAGCATCGATTCCGGTAAGAAAGATGACATGTCCTGCTGCTATAGCAGTGGCGAGGCTCACCCGAATGCGGGACAGAGGTGTATGCCGGTCGCTGCCAGTTCACAGGTAGATAAATTAAAAGGAACAAAAAAGACATTAAAAGGAGCAAAAAAGGCAAACAGACATAATGGGATGAAGCCTAAAACATCACAAAATGAAACAGCTTAAGAATTTTTAGCGTCAGTTTCTGTTCCACCTATTTTATCCTTCTTAGCATGGTGGAGAGAAAGAAAGTCTTTACAAATGGTGTTTTGTGTCCAACAGTATTTAAGCGGATTAGTGTTGACGGTGGGCATTAACAGTGGAAATATAAAGCTGCGTATTCAACTTTGTTCAGGGTAATGTGGATTGACGGAGCCTAAAGTAGAAAATATAATGGCTGTGTACGTGAGCAAGAGATAGCTGGTAACAGTGAGAACAGCTCCTGCTACGGATAAAGACATTCCAACACGTGTTATAATGGTCAGGATTTTGTCGTCTTCTTTCGATTGCTGAGTTGCGCCCTGAAACCAAAATAGAACACGTTTACTTTTTATTTAATTAAACGGAAAATTAATGATAAGAATTTAAAAGGGCGAAGTATTGGTAAAATTTCTTTTTTCAACATTTCCTTGTAGTGCCTAGCTAATGATACCTTTTGAAACAAACCAGAGAAAGGGAAGTACGGAACGCTGCATGTGTTTTTAACACGTGCATTTTTTTTTCAGTGAGGACAACTGATTTTTTTGATTTACAAGTTTCCCCCGTTTGACCACGAAAAACCTCCTCGCGTCCTCATTGGCACAGTCAAGAAAACTCAAACTGGAAGCTTTTTAAGGCTAAAACGTGATTTCTGTCAAATATTCAGCTTTCATAGCCCCACTTACTCACTTTCCATGAGGGAAATACCGCATCACACTCAGATAAACTCAGATTCACACTCTCAAAGAAATCGACGCTCACCTCTTTGTCATCGCTGTAGGAGTAATCCATGAGAACACCAAAGTGAGTCAGGTGATTGCAAACGCATTCTGTCAGGTTACTGTTGATTATCCTCGTTTGACATCCTTGCCCTGACCAGCCCTCGGGACTAAAAAAAAAAGTGCTAACATTTTTGCTTCCAAGCGGGAAAATATCAATTATAGTTTTGGACTTCCATTATATCTCTAATTCTTATTTCTAAAACCTTGATAGTACAGATTCAAGATAGTATTTTCAATAGTTGATCTAAAGGCATATCTGAAACTGAAGGCTTGTTTGCTAATGATACAGCACTGACTAGCATCTCCCCGAATTCTCAAGGTGTTTAATTTATTCCTTGGGATGTAGCAGCTATAGTTCCTTTCAGTAGCTGCTTATTTATCGTTCTAGGGAATTTGTATTATATCAAATCGGTTTCTCTACGTCATTTGACAACACCATAGCAACCGCGCTTACACATCCTGTCGAGCCAAATTTTATCTGTTATCGCAGCCAGTTTTTAATTTTCTTTCTTTTTTTCTTCTTTTTGTTGAGGAAGGTATTACCGAACTAGTACTTTGTATGTTCTGTTATCCCTTTAAATTAATTTTTCATGATTTTAAGTCAGTGGTTTCTGCCCGCCTGAGAAACCGCTAAAATCCAAGATGGTGGACGCTGTTACCTCAGGTGACGTCATAAAATGTTGAAAGCAACAGAAAAACTTATCATCTTGCCAATATTACCCATTTAAATATAACGTTGCACAATCCCCGGACGTTTTCCACCTCACACCAAAGGTAAATGTGAGTGTAAACATAGTTAGGATTGAGTGGAATCAGTTACTTACTTTTCTTCTGAAATGTTCCAAAACACACACTCTCTATTTTCTCCCGCCGCCTAAAAGCAAACACATTGATGAAGTTCTTTTTGAAGAGTTAAAAAAACGATCGAATAAAAGGTACGAATGATAAAAACTAACAAGAAATTAATTAATAAAGGTGACTTGAAAATGTCTTAGCCAAGATGAAAATATCAACGACAATTTGATGGGCGCTAAAGTAAAATCAACAAAAATAAAACAGGTAGCAGACCCAGTCAATCAAAGCGTCGGGAGAGAATGCAAAGCTAAGGCAAATTTGGAAATATCGCAGCACAAACTACATAAAATTTTAAACATTAGTCATCTTATCCGATTCTGAAGGTCTTTTTTGGTGTTCTTCTTAAAATTACAATACTTTGCAGACAGAAATGGCTGAGCAAGCATTATACATTAAAACTCTGACAACAGCTTATGAATAAATGTACGACAAATAGAACACATGCACCGATCAGCAAAAACAAACAAACCTTTTTACCTTAATGCTTTTGAAAACTAAAGTGACGTTCTCGAGTAATACCTCTGGCCGAGGGTAGATCACTGCTGACATGATTATGGTATTGAGCGACCTGAAAGAGCGAGAAATCATTAACTAGTTAATGATAGTTAATTAACCAGTGAGAGATTTCAGTATATCAGTTAATGTTCTCGATTTCGTGTCAGTTGTCTTGATATCCGGCCGGTGGAGACGTAAGCTCGACCCCCTCCACTCCCAGTTTTGGGTTTATTGTACAGTAGGGTCTCGTTTTATTCAGACTGTCCAATAAACATTTTTTAGCCCAAACTGTTGTCGTATTGTTATCACGTCGGTTGATTAAATAAAAAGAATAAAAGCAGGTAGCTTTATTTAAAGTATATTTCGGCTTTTCTTTCTAACTTGAAAACCATAAAACCCAAACATTTGATTGATTGAGATAAATATGCCATCATTTTCCTTGTCTGCTTTGTCCAGTCGTTTATCGTAGGCAGATATTAGTCTGAACTCCTGTCTTGTCATAACTTCAAAACTCTAAGTCGGTCAACGAGTTACAGGGTGAGGGCCTCGAAAGCATCTCATTTATTTTACTATTTAGTGGATGCAACAGATTTAATTTTTACCTATGCGACCCGACCTCTTGTCGCGTCAGTTTGAGGCTCTATTAACTTTGTATAGTAGTAGTTGTATACACACCTTGTCTTGCTTGCTTTATGGATATCAGCTGAATGGTTTGATGTAAACAGTTCATTGATGTTGTTGTACGTGGCACCAAGCACCACAGAGCCTAATTCAAAAGAAGAGGAACAAAGCAGCCAAAAATTAACCATTTTAATCATTAGTTGAAAATATTTATTCTCCTTGCTGATTCCTTTACATGTCTTGCAATATTAGTTCACAGAATATAAGTGACAATATTGGTCCAACCTTGATATTGTGTGAGCCTCGTCACCACTTTCGTAGGTTGTGACATATAAGCCTCGCTTTGGCGAGAATAAAGTGCTTGTTGTTGAACCGCCATCTTGTGACACTGTGTTCTTGTTTCTCCGCCTTGCTCCGACTTACACCGGCTATATATTTACACTATACATGACATGGTTTGGGGAGCAGGGTAGCCTAGCGGTGAAGTTCTCGCCTCCCACCCGTGACCCGGGTTCGATTCTGCCTCGTACCATATGTGGGTTGAATTTGTTCTTGCCTTGCTCCGAGGGTTTTTCTCCGGGTTCTCCAGGTTTTCTCAATCCGCAAAAAACAAATATTTCAAAATACCAATTTGGCCAGGATGTAGGACCAGCAGGAAAACCACTGAGCTATGACTGAGTGGGCTTACGCTCTAAATATTGTAATTTATTTGAAAAGATGTCGGTATTTCATGATATTAAGACCCGACAATTGCTTTATATCTAGAGGAAATGCTTGATGTTGAACTAAAATATACCATTTTTTTCAAATAGAAAATACTGAACATGACATGCTAAGTTTCAAGACAAATTGCGAGGATTCACACGCGCAAGGTCAACGATCACAGCATTCCCAAATTCCAGTCTCCAGTGGCAACACTTTGAAACCAAACTTTTCAAAAAAGAATGAAAATTGGCAATGTTCTGTACCAACCCTGGTATAAATTTCGTGATGGGATCTTGATGTAGTTTCCTTTAGTTCCATTGAGACGGAATTCGCTCTTGGCATTGTGCTGGTGCTTTAAACGCTTAAAAACTCGTTCAACGCGAACATCTGCAAGGCAGAAAGCAAATGTGTCAGTCATTACACTTGTAAAACATAAAGAAGAACTTGAATGATCTTCTCCTCCGCTATTTCCCCCCCCCCCCCCCGCCTATACCTTCCTCCCTCGATTCCCTTCGTCTCCCCTAGGGACGCTGTATGGAGCAGTAAAGCGAAATACGATAACAAACTTCAACTAATAACATCTTGTGGAAAATATCACTTCCTTCAAAAATAAATCAGTCCTACACATGCAGACAAAAAAAATGACTTACCAAATTGTTTGGACTCGTAGGAGAATTTTGGACTAGTGTCGTTGAGTTTTTCTCCCGCGAACCTGATAACAAAGTCCTCGAACGCACCCATGGTGAAAAATATGTCATTTTCCTCTTCAGCGTTGTCCGGTGGTTTATCATAGATTGATATGTTTCTCAACTCCTGTATTATGGTACTGAGCGCAGACACTGCACGCTGTATTGAGGATTAAGACGAGCAGGTTAATTAAGTGACTTCAAACTTTCCTTTTGTCCATAATCCCTGGGGGGTATTAGGCAGGAAACGTACAATTAATGGCAATCAAATAACCACGGTTTAAGGGCGACTTAAACAACATGTGGCGCTATCGTAGCCAACACTCACACCCCGCCCAGGGTTTGAGTTGAGGGGATAGAAAACGATTGAGATTTTTAATAGGCTATGAATTTCCTAATGCTTACGATTGCACTACCTGTGGAGCGTTTTCCTGTCCAATGTCTATATTGTACAACGAAGAGCAAAAGTTATCGATCTAAAACAAGAATGAAACAGTATTAGACATGAGTGAAAAGAAAGCTCTCATTTTACTGTCCAACGTAGGAATTCTATTACTATATTTTTTTCGGTTCCCTTGACTAAGAAGGTAAAATTCGCACCGTTCTCTGGGAGGGAGGTTTCATGAAAGCAGTTGGTTTCATCCACGCCGAAAGAGAGAAAACCCACTGCGAGAAACCGTTCGTTTCTTTTAGGTAACCGTGTCCAGTGCCATGGACGAATAAATTAACTTTGAGCTGGTAAAACTAGCTTAAAAGCTGGTTTAGGCTCGCAGGCATGCGCTCGTCAACATAACTGTTGCGTTTAAGCGAGCCCACCGTGTAGCGATCAAAGTGCAAGTCCTGAAGACATAGATGATCATCGTACTTAAGCAGTTGTGAAATCGAAGCCTGATGATAATTCAGTTATTCATGCGTCTCAAGTCGTACTTATTACTCAAGTAGTACGTATCCCAAGCAGGGATGTAGGTTGTTCAGGTAAAGTGTTCAACATTACAAAGTTAGATTCTCACCTTGTCTTGGGATGGAGGATATGCTTCATACTGAATTGCCGCTGCTAAAATCAAACAGTAAGTTTATGGGCTGTGAGGAAACTTCTTGTGACGTCAATTGATCTTCAATCTAGGGTCCACCCTTCAACAATACATCAGTGACGAGACTTGTCTGGTTCCCAGGCCCGATATATTTCGCAACGGTCCGAGGCGAGAACTGTGGCCTATTCTGAGCTGTTCGTCTTGGATACATCACCGAAATCAATTAACCGTGAAGGTCTGGGAGAAGGCTGTCACATGATTTCCTAGTTCCTGTACCGCTTTCTTCCAGGTAATCACGGTCATTTCATTTCGGTGACGTAACCAAGACGAACAGCTTCTTTTTCGCTAAGACTAGGAGACTTGAAACCAATTGACCACGGTGAAATATTGAGGTCTAAGAGCCTGGTAAATGATTTCACATCGCTAATGGCATGTATGGCGTTATAATTGATATCTACCTCTAAAGAGTAAAAAAAACGGAAACTCACCTATAACTGTCGGAGGCGATTCGCAGGAACACTCCATAACTTCTAAAATCACATTGTTGATACCTGATGGACTTCGTGAGCAAACTTTTACGCGTATTTTTGGGTTTTTCCCTATCTTCTTAAATGCGAAATTAAGCCGCCGGCTCCTGAATCTCATTTGGTTTCGTAGATACCTCTGAAGATACTGACGTAAGTTTCTTCGTTTGAACTTGGGAACAACTATAGGCATCTCCCGACAACCTGTCTGTGTCCCATTGCCAAGCTTGCATTTTGAGGAGCTGTTATGGTTCCTCTTTGGCCAAAAATTTGTATCTAAAAGGCAAAAAAGAATATAAAACTGAATTTTCTGCTGAAATTTTCAGGCTGCATGTTAAAATCTGGCGGCCTAAAGTTTAGTAACTGTCTTTCAATCCTCTGTAGGTAGGAAAAAAGGATGGCGGCTGTACATTTTATTACAAAACCATGCCAACTTTACACAGGCCATAAAGTGCAAGGAAACCATAGTTTTGCAATATTTGACCCTGTTCGTCAATATCGTATATGCTACATGTAGGTTTGAAGATTTAAGAACTTTTCTAATTCTCGTAAGAATTGTAGGTAAATGTACCAGTCGCTATCTTTATCATATGGAGGATTTGTCAATTCATTGCAGTTTTGCAAATAGTATTAACTAAATCTCTAAGTAACATGGCCCATTTGTGTGGTGTTGCATGTGTTAGCATTTATTTAATACCTGAACCTATTATAAATTTGGTGTAATAAATCATTAGGTAGGGCTACCCAGTCTGTTTTTAGCCCATCGAGATCACTATGGCTATTTTGACAGCCATGAACTAATTTCAAACCTTTTCAAAAAAATATATATCACGAAGCATTTTGGTGTATCAACTATTTGGTCATGTGACTTGACGTTTCCATTTGCCTCTAATTTATCTCTTATTTGTGAACTGAGACAATAAATGGAAGATTTTCAGATTGAAACTGCTGTCATGACTCGCCAACTACCAACTTACCAACTATCGTACAGTTGCAGCGTGATACTCTGATAGCAAACGTATTTCTCGGGCATGGATGCACGTGAAAAGTATCCATAACAAGCGAAGAAGCGTTATCACCAGCAGCAGCTAACTGTGTTGGAGACGAAAAGCGGAACATGGCTGAACATTGCCGAGCCCAATGAGCGGTTCCGTTTTCATTGAAACAACGGGCAAATATGTGACACCAATTCGAGCAATTTTTAAAATACCCGTGAGCTCTAAAGCGCCGGCATTTTATCTGACTCCATTGGTTTCCTCGAAGTTGCTCGCAAATGTGTTTCTGTCCATTTTTTGAGTCTAGGGGATTGGCAGTCGACGGGCATTCGGCTCCTGAAATAAAGAAAGCAATGTTATTATAAATCACTAACCAAAAAATAAAGTGCTTTTCTATTACGTGTCGAAAGTAAATCGCAGTACCTTCTGTTTTGTTATACTACGCTAAGTAATAAGTTTCAAAAACTCGCGCCGATGTGCCTTCCGATCAGATCGAAGGGAAATTCAAACCAACCATGAACGGCGCTCGCGCGCTCTGTGTCGGGCCGTTTTGCAGAGCTGTTTTCTGTTGAGTGTCGTAAAATCAAAACAATAGTCCGAACTCATAGGACGCAGACAATGCAGTGAACGA